>OLSL01000024.1_pt1 | contig 139461 bp, 116 predicted proteins | sample 1672511 | NCBI WGS metagenome assembly OLSL01 (sample SAMEA3136694, study PRJEB25190) | human gut metagenome | biome: human gut; feature: human-associated habitat; material: faeces | place: Austria | collected 2013
GTCGACGAAACCATTGCACCGTAGGGCTTTCGTTGCATGACGCATGAACTGTAACCCTAGTTATGCTAGCGCAAATTACTCCTCTATGTAATGTGTATTCGTAAGTTTCTTGTAAACGTCCTCATACAATTCCTGCTTATCTCCATTATATGTATACTCTGCATAGATTCCATCACCGGACACAGTCGTGGCTGCAAGGCATTTATAGTTCTGTAGCGTTTTACAGCTCCACACAATGAAAACATTGCTTTCATCAATCTTTTCATTTTCATGTGTATTGTACCACCCTGCCAACTTTTTCTTTACCACATTTTGAAAATGTTTCATTCCTTTGATAATCATGTTTTCCCTTTCTTTCACTCACTGACTTTCCCTAGCAAGATCACCCAATCCTCTGCCAACATATCTGCCTGTGACGCTAACCATCCCATCTGCACTCCACTGGTACCTACAAAAGCAATAGCTGCATTGCCAATTGCCTTGTGATCGCAGTTAACAATTTCTCCACCAACTGTCTTATATGAAATTCCTGTTGCAAGTTGAATATACTGGTTCTTTCCGTTCCATCCCTTACGACATGCTCTCATTCCTGCTTTTACTGCACTGATCGCCTCTCCAAAATCCATTGTCTTTTCCTCTCTTTCTTAAAATTGGGTATAAAAATACCACCGGCCTTTCGGCTGGCGGTATCTTAATGAGCAAAAATACAATCTTTTAATTCTCTATCTTCTCGCTCTTTTCTTAATTTTCGATATTTCTCATGAAGTTCTTTCCATTTCTTTGGATCTTTCTCATGATCCATCATATCCCAAAGTTTCTCCTCCTCTGGGCTAAATTCCAGCATCATAAGTTATTCCTCCTGACTTACTAATTCTATTATCTTTTCTGCGATTTTATTGTTTTTCATTACAGAAAAAGATTCTGCACAAATTTCTGTTACTTTTTGCGTATCAGCATATTGGCTAATATTTTCCCTTAAGAAATTTTCGCTTTTCTGGGCAGCGATGTATCGATACACCCTATAGTCTATTACTTTCTGAGCAGCATTATAACTGATTTGATGTTGTTTTGCAAGACTCTTTACACAATCGTAATAGTATTTATGTCCCAATTCGTGCAGATATGGTGCCAATTCAGTGGTATTGGCAAATCGTCCTGTTGATCTATTGACAAACTCAAATATTTTCTCATTAGTATCATATTTTGAGTTTATGTACATTATACCTGTTGACTCAGAATATCCACCGATAGCAGTTGGACTTAATCTATTGCTTTTAAAATCCACAACTGCAATCTTCGGTAATTCGAAACCTTCTGGCAAATACTTTTGAATTCTTCTCAAATTCTTTTCTGTCAGACGTACTGCCATACTTCTTTTATTATTCGTATCCGCTACTATATCAAATTCACTGTTTTCCACCTTATAGACATTTATATTGGCTACTCCAGTTGGAATCTGTCCTTCTTTTCCATAGCGCGGTCGAAAACTATTAGACATATACTGTACAAATTCACTTTGATCTTTTGCAACATTTTTTTCCACTCTCGCCAGCTCTGTCTTCGTCGGTGTAAACTTGCCTCTCAGCCCATCCTGATATACTCGTTCCATCTGCTCCGGCAGATCCATCGCCTCTGCAAATGCCTTGTATGTCTGCATCTGGCCTTGATACTTGGCTTTTTTCAGCACAATGTCTTGTGGATCCGCGCCGCCGTCCTGCATCAGGCGAATGTCTTGACGAGTCTTTCGCATCCGAGTTTCCATTTTGCGCTGCGCTTGAAGTGCCTCGTATGTTGTGTACTTCTTGCCCAGATACTCTTTCGGAGTGTTCTCCTCTGCGATCATCTGGTCAAGCTGCTCATCTGTGTAAGTGCGGACGGATACGCTGGTGATAAACTGGTTGAATCAAGAAACAGAGGAAGCAACTCTGTGCCAGAAGGAGGAGGTGTAGTAACAAATTCAAAGCTATTGAGTTTATCAAACGATTAATCAAAAAACATCTATGATTACAGACCGTCTGGTAACGTCACATTTCTTCATACCATTCGGTTATCATTTTTTCTACGATAGACAAGGAAATCCACATCAACCAGTTTCACAAAGCCTTTTCCATCATCCGCAAATGTTCCTTCTTCAGGATGAATACTCAATTCATCTTTTTTGTGTTTTCTCTTGACATATTATACAATTTTGTGTGTAATATAAGCATAAAATGAGGTAATTTTATGTTATACAATTACACTGCTGTTATCACTGAATCAGACGGTACTTTCTATGCGTCCGTTCCCGACATTGACGGTTGCATTACAACTGCAAAATCATTGTCTGAAGCGATTACTCTAATTACCGATGCTCTTAATCTATGTTTGATTGTTCTAGAGGATGAAAATATTCAACCAACAGCCCCAACACCACAATCAAATATTCCTCATGAGAAGCCCGATATTCTCACTATCATTCAGGCTGATACAATTAAATATCGTAGCATGACAGATACAAAATCCGTTTGCAAAAATGTTTCTCTTCCTGCATGGATATCTCGCCTTGTCCACTAGATGTTTCTTGACTGTTCTGTCCATGGTATTACCCCTTCCTCTGTGATACGATACCAGCCGGAAGCTGCATCCTTGATTCCTCTCAAATTGCCATTTTTCAAATCTACCAGTATAACAATGCCCGTTTGCTGCGTTACTTTTGCCTTTGGATCATCCCCAACTACAATAAGAACTATACAGTTCATTGACTGCATTCCAACGTTCTTGCACACGGTAAAGCTTCCGTGTCTTTCCTGAACGTGTGTTGGATGGTCATACATATACAATGCGCACTCCATGGCATATTCCATCAAAGTTAACTGCTGTGCCGGAATCAGTTTAGTTGTAGAAATCTTGCTGTCTACGCTGTCCTCGTCAATATCGCCTACGGCTTCGCATCTCCAAAACTCATTTTTTCCATCCCAAGAATAATAAGACAGACAGTCCAGCGGATCTTCTGCTGCATGTATCCCGTTACGCGCACAATTAGCAATTGCCTCTGCGTTAACCTGACCCGCCTTATAATGATACTCCTTGCAGACCATCCCCGGTCCAAATGCCTTATATACAGTCATAGCTTACACCTCCGTAGTATGCCTTGATAATTTCTCGCGCAAGCTCTTTGCAGATCATTTCTCCAAACTTATCAAACATTCTCGTTTACCTCCCCTAGGTAATACATTACAATTCCACAAACCATAATATATTGATTCCGTCAAGACCTACACGCATCCTGTTACGCTCCTGATCGCCCATAAAGCTTGGAATCTGCCTTAGAAGCATTGGCAGAGATAATTTCCTCAGCTCTATCTGCATACCACAAAAAGAACTCAGCTACTTTCGTGGCTCTCTTTTCCAATTCTTCACCCATATACTCGGGTGTTGAATCATACATCTTGACACCATTCATGATTCCCATAAAACTCAATCTAGGTCTTATCTGAGACTGATCTGGCTCGGAATTTCGTTCTACATACATATACTTTGTCTCCCTTCCAAGTTATTACATCCTATGTCTTACTGCTTGTCCTTTACGACATATAAGATGTATATTGACAATAAGATAAGAAAAAGATATTCTAGTGGTAAGGGGTTTTCGCCCCCTACCTTTACTCAGCGAGTGCTTTGATTACTTCAATCAGCACTTCAATGAGTTGTAGTATTGCGGTTGCAAAGATGATTTTCTCTGTGGTGGAGTGGTTTTTGCGACCGCTTTTCTTTTTCTTTCCCATTGTGTTTTACCTACTACTTTGGTATAGTTAAGTTGTTTTCTTAAAAAAGAGGCCTAAATCTGTAATTGGAGGTATAATCTATGAATCGCAAACTTGATACCGCACTATCTGTTGTTCGTATACTTCGCGCTGTTCTTGCGCTTGTCACAATTTTTCTGATCATTTCTAAGTGGAGATACGAAAAATTAGAAGCATCCGATATGCACAGAGACTGATCGTCTTAAGAAAGGATCTTTTTTATTATGATGTATCCATTTATTACACTGAATGATAATACAGAAATCGTTCATTCCGAAATGAAACCAGACGGTAAAGTAAAGGTGTATATCGAGACACCTGACGAGCAATATTGTTTCCGTCACGCTACTTGCTGGCTTCCTGATTATAAGTGGGAAGATATTTATCACTACTCAGATGAAGAAATCTATAAGTTCGATGAGATCATTCACTCAATGGAGCATCTAATCATGAAAAAGTGAAATTCGATACTATATTTAAATTCTTTTACACCGCCCCGACACATTTGTGCCGGGGTAATTTTATTTTACAGCACACTCAAAATATTTGCCCAAATAATTGACAAATATTTTTACATGTGTTATAAGAAAGGAAAAGAATGTTACGAAAGGAGCTTTGCAGTGCCAAATATTTTCCGTTTGAAACAGCTTAATCATTTTGAGCAAATTGCAATTACAAAGCATGCTAATGAACGCCTCAAAGAACGCAAAATTACTGCTGACGATATTGTAAATTGTATAAGTAATGGTGAAATCATCAAACAATACGAAGATGATAAGCCACTACCGAGTTGCCTAGTTCTCGGCAAGTCCTGTAATGGGAAGCCATTGCATATTGTTGTCAGTAATGATGATAATTTTATTTATCTAATTACTGCTTATTATCCTGATCCCACTGTCTGGGAAGCAGATTTCAAAACCAGAAAGGAGCTTTAATATGTTATGTATGAATTGTGGTTCTAATGTTGAGAAGGGATTTACAACAGATGTTACTGATTTAGGAAATTGCCTTGTCATTGTTCGAAATGTTCCATGCTATAAATGCAAGGAATGTAACGAAGTTACCTATACTCTTGATGTTGTAAAACACATCGAAGAAATTATCTCTGCTGCAAAAAAAATGCTTCAAGAAGTGTCTATTATTGACTACCAAAGAATTGCATGATGGAGGTTCCATGAAAAAAATTGATCGTTATTTTTATCCTGCTGTTTTTACCTATGAACCTGGTCAAGAAATCGCCGTTGTATTTCCTGATTTAAACTGTGCTACCAGTGGAACCAATGACGATGATGCTTTTCTGTCTGCAAGAGAATTATTAGGATGTGTTCTTTTTGGTATGGAAGAGGACGGTGAAGAAATTCCTGCACCCACCCCACTATCAGAAGTAAAAATGGAAACAAACGAACGTGTTGTGCTGATTGATGTATATATGCCATCAATCCGACAGGCACAGGTTAATCGTTCTGTAAACCGCACTGTCACACTTCCTGCATGGCTTAATGCTGCAGCTATTGAGCGAAATATCAATTTCTCTCAGGTACTGCAAGATGCTCTTAAAACTCAATTTCACCTTTCTCAAAAAGAAGCTTAGTCCTTACAATGTAGGAGGGTTATCATGCTATGTTGACAGTGTTCCTGTTTCTGTCTAATAGAAAAGGAGGCTCTATGATTGCTATCTACACCCGACAGAGCATCGAAAAGAAAGATTCTCTGTCTATTGATGCGCAGGTGAAGGCCTGCGCAGACTACTGCAAGGCACAAGGCTGGGAATATGAGATCTACACTCAGGATCACGGATTTTCTGGAAAGTCCCTTGATCGGCCAGGCTTTCAAGCGATGATGAGTGCTGTTCGTTCCGGCCAGGTTAACAAGATTGTCTGCTATAAGCTTGACCGAATCAGCCGCAGCGTCTCCGACTTTGCGCAGCTTTTGCAGGAGCTTGAGCAATATAAATGTGATTTCATCAGTGTAACCGAAAATTTTGATACATCCTCTCCGATCGGCCGCGCGATGGTGTACATCTGTATGGTTTTTGCGCAGATGGAACGTGAAAACATTCAGGAGCGCGTGAAGTCTAATTACTACTATCGCTCTGGTCTTGGGTTCTGGGGCGGCGGTCCTGCTCCGTATGGATATCAGCTGAAGCGTCAGCAGATCGCCGGAAAGGTTCATACCGTGCTTGAGCCTGATCCAAATGAGGCGCCTTGGGTGAAAAAGATGTATGAGTGGTATCTGGAACCCGGCGGATCGGCGATGAAGATTCTGCGCCTTCTGACTGAAAATCAAGTTCCAACAAAACGAGGATATAAATGGACCAGCCGCGTTTTAATGGATGTTCTGTCAAAGCCACTATACACACAAAATTCAATGGATGTATACAACTATTTGACACAGTCTGGAGCCGTGATCTCGAATCCGCCAGAAGACTTTGACGGTACATTATCAGTTGATCTATATGGAAAGAAAGATTCTTCTCAATCTAAGCATAAACGCTGTCGGAAAGGTTCTGACATGTATTGCAACATTAGTCTGCATGAAGCAATCATTGACAGTGACACATGGCTGCAGGTTCAGTACAAAATCCTTGCTCGCCCGAAGATCGGCGGACGTACTGGAACTAGTAAGAACAGCTGGTTTACTGGTCTTATGATCTGTGGTGTCTGTGGCCGCCATGTCTCGTTTACACATTCTGCCAGAACAGCTGGCTATTATATCTGCAGTTCCCGTAAGAACTGTGGTTGGAACAGCTGCAGCTCAAAACCTGCTTCAAAGAAAAAATTTGATCCGATCATTGTAAAATTCATTCGTGACCATTATGATTCCCCCAAAACAAAAGCTGCCATTCAACAGGCAAAGCTCGCAGCGAAGACACCACAGGTATCTATAGAGCGAAACAACCTGCAGATGGAGCTTGCCACTATAAATAATCAAATTGACAATTTACTCACTTCTCTGGCATCCGGAAATGCTGTAATGAGTAAATATATTAATGACAAGATCACAGAGCTTGATGCTAAGCGCACTCCTCTGCAGGCTAAGCTCTTACAGCTTGACGCCACATCATCCGTAAATGATGAGCTTAAACGGCTTGAACGTATTGAATGGGCTATGGAGCAGCTTCCTCTTGTCTACACAGAAGATACCTTTGATCTGTCTGTACAGGTCTCTCAGGCACTCGTCAACAATATTGTTTTTAATTCGGATGGAGAAGTCACTATTTCATTTGCCATTTAACTCTTTTCTTTTTACTTTCTGCACTTCTTTACTGTTCAAGTGATGACAGCTTAGATTGGAAAAACTACGGTGTTCAATCTATCATTGACAAAACTGCGTTAAATCCTGAACTTTCAAACGGATCCATCATTTTGATGCATAATGGTGCCAAATATACAAAAGATGCACTTGAAACTGTTATTTCAACACTTCAGTCAAAGGGTTATGAATTTGTCACGCTTTCTGAGCTTGTTTATAAAGATCATTTTCACATGGATCCTTCAGGCAAACAAATTCCTGATTAATTACATCTTTTTTCCACTTTTTTCAATAATTATGCTATACTGAAAACAAAATTTAAATGCTTCAGAAAAGGAGATTTTATGAGTACACTAACGAAATTAAAAGAAAACATTGAATCCGTGATCGTTGGAAAGGGAAAGGTGATCGATATGGTCATGACTTCCTTAATTGCCGGCGGTCATATCCTATTGGAGGACGTTCCTGGAACGGGCAAGACAGTTATGGCCAAGTCACTTGCCCGCTCTTTGGATGCCTCCTTTTCCCGTGTACAGTTTACACCAGATTTGCTGCCATCTGATGTAACTGGATTAAACTATTACAATCAGAAGCAGGGTGAGTTCGTATTTAAATCTGGCCCTGTTTTCTGCAATATTTTATTGGCAGACGAAATTAACCGCGCTACACCAAGAACACAATCTGCACTTTTAGAATGCATGGAGGAGCGTCAGGTTACTGTAGACGGAAAGACCAGACCCCTTCCTGCTCCTTTTATTGTTATCGCAACACAAAATCCTGTTGAGACAACTGGAACATTTCCTCTGCCTGAGGCACAGCTTGACCGTTTCTTCATGAAGCTTTCTATGGGACTTCCATCTAAAGAAGAGGAGCTTTCTATCCTAACGCGTTTTGAACATGCCCAGCCGCTTGCTGAACTGTCTGCTGTATGCACTACTGAGGAAATTGTTGCAGCACAAAGGGATTATAAAAAGGTTTTTGTTCATCCGCTTCTTCTTGATTACATGACAGAACTTTCACAGCAAAGTAGACGTCATCCTTATGTAGTTACTGGCATAAGCCCACGAGGAACACTTGCACTTTTGAACGCTTCCAAAGCGTATGCCTTTTTACATGAACGAAGCTTTGTAGTTCCAGAAGATATCAAGGCTGTCGCTGTCTTCGTTCTTGCGCATCGCCTTGTCTTAAGCCGCGGCGTTGGCAGCCAGTCAACAGGTACTGAAATTATTGAAAAGCTACTGTCTGATGTTGCCGTTCCTACTGAAAACTGGGGAAAACACGAATAAGACTGAGGATTTGCCATGAAAATACTTCTTTTATTAGCCGCAGCAGGTCTTTTATACATATTGCAGGATTTGATCTACAAAACTTTTTGGGACAAAAATCTCTCTGTCTCAATCCACTTTCAAGACAAGGCAGTTCTAGAAGGTGAACAAGCCACACTGACAGAGGTTATTGAAAACAGAAAACTTCTTCCGCTTGCCTACCTTAACGTCAAGTTTCAGGTCAGCCGCAATCTTGTATTTCAAAATATGGAAAATACAAGCGTTTCAGATTTCAACTATAAAAACGATGTTTTTTCTGTTTTATTTCACCAGCGAATACGCAGAACACTTGTTTTTTCCTGTCAAAAGCGCGGATACTATGAGATTACACAATCTGATATTATCTCATCCAATCTGCTTATGACAAGTGAATATATCGGCACATTGGATCAAAATACCTATTTGTATGTTTATCCTAAATATCTAAATATTGATTGTCTTGACGTACCGTTTCGAAAAATGATAGGAACCATGACAAGCCGTCAATTTTTATATGAGGATCCTTTTGAGTTTCGCGGCATACGAGATTATACAGTTACCGACCCAATGAATAGCGTAAACTGGACTGCCAGTGCACGAACTGGTGAGCTTATGGTTAATGTTCACGACTCTACATCTTCTCAGGAAGCCATTATTATTTTAAATCTGGAAACAGAAACTGTGTGGGTATATGAACAGCTTCACGAAATTGCAATCCGGCTTGCCGCATCAATCAGCTACTACTTTCTTAATACTGGTGTTCCCACCAGAATGATATGCAACGGAAGTGACTGTATTACCGATCAGGTTGCCGTAATTCCTACAGGAAGCGGCCTTCGTCATGTGAATGCCATTGCTGAGGTTCTTGCAAGAATTGATCTTACACGAACAGTTGTATCCTGTACAGACCAACTGCATGAACTCACAAATAAAATGGCAAACTCAACTTCTGCTCCGCTTTATATTATGATCTCTAACTCAATGAGCAATTCCCTGCAGGATGCATTTGAACAGCTGATCAAAACTGGCAGCAGTGCTATGTGGATTGCTCCTCTCTATGAGGACATGGAACTTCGCGTACGGAAAGTGCCAAATATGGAAATTATACGATGGGAGGTAAACAAATATGAGAATTAAGCTTCAGGCTCTGACAGAGCACATCCATGGATTTTTGTTAATTCTTGGAATTACTGCATTTCTCTCTTGTCTTATTTTTCCTTCTCATTACTTATTCTACTTTTTTCACAGTTTTCTTTTGCTGATTCCATTTGCAGTTACTGCTTATGGTCAGGAAAAAATCAAACATTTTGTCAGCTATTTCGTTGTTGGTATTGCATGTGCTATTTTGCTGTTTTTTATTGGAAGCAACTTTTGGGAGCAACTGTACTTTTTGATTCTTTCAGTAGTTATCATGCTAATCCGTATTCCTTCTCGTCTTCAAAAAACAGATGACTATGAAATTGTGGATGAAAACGTAATTGAATCAGGTGGTCTTTTTGATTCGCCAAGTGCCGGCTTTTTAGGGTATTTTGTTCTTCTCTTTTTTATCGCCTTGCTGCTAAAAAGAAATGATCTTCAAACAATACTCTACTGGATTACATTTGCCTGGCTGACTGATTTTCTTGTATACATGAATCTAAAAAGCCTTAACCGCTATCTTTACAGCAGACGCAGTATAGCAAACCTTCCCGGCAAACAGATTATTTCTACGAACCGTGCACTTATGATTGTCTTTTCAATGCTGGCTCTTGTAGTCATGCTTGTTGTTCCACTTCTTCCACTAGATCATATTGTTTATTCCATCGGTATCGCTATACGTGATTTTTTGCGATGGATTTTCTCTCATTTTTCCAGTGAAGAACAGACAGTCGTAGAAACAGCAGCTGAGTCACTTGCCGCCTCTGGACAATCTGCTATGTTTAGCGATGTTAAACCTACACCTGCCTGGCTTAAAATGCTTTATGATATTTTATTTGCTGCCATTTTATTTGTTGTCAGCGCAGGTGCGCTTGTAGGAATTGGCTATGCAATCCTGATGCTTGTACATCGCTTCTACAAGCCATCTGCAGTAACTGGCGATATACAAGAATTTATTAATGAGGAAACTGAATCTACCTTTCTTCAGGATTCTGAAAAAAAGGAACGTGATTCTCTTTTTTCTATGCTGTTTAATCCAAATGTCACGATTCGAAAGAAATTTAAAAAGCAGATTCAGCAGGGAAGCCATTTGAACAAAAAGGCTAGCAATTCAATACCTGTATCACTGACTCCCTTGGAACTTGAACAATATGCAAAACTGCCAGATGATGAGCGCACACAACTTCTGCATGCCCTTTATGAAAAAGCGCGATATTCAAAAGAGGGCTGCACAAAAGAAGATATTGCTTCATTAAAGAAATCATAACACTATAGTAATAAGCATAGATAAAACGTCAGGAGCTATTGTATTTCCAATTGCTTCCTGACGTTTTTCTCTGTACATTTTCTTATATTTTATAAATTTTTTTGTGTAGGATTAATTCTAATCATTTTTCTTTTGCTACACCCCAAGTAACCGTATATGTCTTTCCCTGACTGGTACACTCACCATTATATCCCCAGTTTAGCCATCCTTTTTGGATATAATAAAGCCGTCCATAGTATAAAAATACACCTGTATATGACCAATCAATCATTCCGTTTTTAACATAATACCAGCTTCCCTGATGCTTTACAAGATTTGTATACTTCCAATCCAACACACCGCTTCGTATCATATACCACTTATTCTGGAAGAAACATAAACCAGTATACTTCCAGTTTAGTGCGCCGTTTTGAATATAATACCATGTTCCGTAATACTGACACAATCCCGTATAATTCCAATTTAGTGCACCTTTTTGAATATAATACCACGTTTTATTATACTGACATAAACCAGTGTAGTTCCAGTTCAATGCACCATTTTGGATGTAATACCATGTTCCATTGTACTGACATAGTCCCGTATAATTCCAGTTTAATGCACCTTTTTGGATGTAATACCATGTTCCATAATACTGACACAGTCCCGTATAATTCCAGTTTAAAATGCCTTTTTGAATGTAGTACCAAGTTCCATTATATTGATATAATCCTGTATATGTCCAGTCAATAACACCATTTTTTACATAATACCAGGTTTCGTTATAATAAACCAGATTCATATAATACGATGCAAACACACCATTCTGATAATATTTCCAGATACCATCCTGACATATTAATCCCGTATAACCGCTATTCGATGATGTATCAATAATAACATCAGTTCCTTCCAGCGCAAAATCTCCATCCTCATCATATATATAAATATGTGTAATATAGGTTCCATATTCATTTTTATGATCTGACGTGCGGATATAACATGTTGCAGTATTCTGTGAAACGCTTGCCTGATGCCAAACTAAATCATCCTGACCATTTGCCTCTGTCCATGTCGGCATCAGCACTTTTGATACTCCTATTGAAGCCTCGAACTGAGCTGTTACACGATATCCAGTACTGCTCACTTCTGATACTGTAATCTTAACAATTTTTGGCATTTTAGAAGGTGTATTCGTAATAACACGATACATACTAAACTGTCCTGCATAATCCCATATGTACACATCATTAATATATGGGCCTCCCTTTTTATCTCTCGCTGGAAGGTCAATATATCCTGACATTGTGGATGAATTATAATTTATATCTCTCCAAACAAGATCATCCTGACCATTTTCTGCTGTCCATGTCGCAACACGAATCGCATTTACGCCAAAAAACGTACTATACTGGAACGAAATTCGATAATGATCAGCACTTGTCTGTGTGCATGAAGCTGTAATTTTCGGCTTTCCACTCACTTTCTCCAAATCCTCTGGAATTTGAACATCAAGTGTTCGCGTTACACAATTTCCTGCTTTATCATACAAATAAATAACAGAATGATACGTTCCACTTTTATTTTGATGAGCAGAAGTCATTACGTATGACATTACACTTGATCCATTGACCGTCATATTCGTTGTCACTGCAGCGCCTAAGCCAAGTTTGTCTGTCCATGTTTTCATCTCTGCCTTTGACACACCATTCGGACAATCAAAGTTTGCATTCACCTGATATCCCAAAGCACTAACTTCCGTTACAGATGCTGATGTAATCTTAGGAACTGGCGTAGGAACAGATGCTGTTAATGCATACAGCTTTTTTGTTCCCCTATTATCAGTAACATACGCATGACAATTGTATTCACCTCTATAATTTCCATGATTTGAAATATTTACGCGAACACTTGCCCGTCCATTCACAAACTGAAGCGGATACCAGATAAGAGTCTTTGCCTGTCCTGCTGTACTGCTCCATACTGCTACAGAAGAATTTCCAGAAAGACCATAATCACTGGCTGCTTCTACTGTAAGTGTAAATCCATTATAAGAAATATCTGTTGTATAGACATTGTAAATAACAAGTGCCTCTGCCGCACCCTTCACTGTAACACTAACCAGCACTGGCTTTGAAGCTACATTGTCCGTATCATATGCCACAATTCTAACACCATATGCACCTGTTCTCCATCCAAACTCAGAAATTGAGAAACTGCACTGAGAATATCCGCCAGAAATGCTTCCCGTCTTCGTAACAGTTTTCTCTGTGCTGAATGCAATATTCCATGCACTATATTCTACTCTTGCAACCGGCTTTGTTCCGCTCACTTTGCAGTATGCTGTAAATGCATCTTGAGTTACTCCTGTGTATCCCGATTCTGTAATTGTAAGTGACGGTGCTGATGTTGTATTTATACTGCTGCTTTGGCAGACATTCTGAATTGTAAAACTTCCATTCTGCCATTTTTCAGTTCCATCCTGCTGCACCCAAATCTGAATCTTAGAGACATTGCCTTTTCCCTTCCAGTTTCCAAGATCAGCATATATCATCTGATTTACATTCTTTTTCAGTGCAAGCTCCGTTTCAAGCGTGTCCTGACCGCTTGTAAAACGCATACGCACTCTCAAATTTTGATTATCTCCAGCCGTTCCTGAAATATTAAAGCAAAAATAGCGCTGTGAAGAAAAGTCAACATTTCCTGTGCGTGCAATTCCTGCATATGTGAATGGACTGTTTACTCCTGCATTTACAGCAATCTTCTGGCTGTCTGCACTACAGGAAGTTAATCCGTACTCACCATACCAGCCATTCATAAGAGATGTTCCAACATTATATGACGCGGCATATCCGCCAGTACCCAAATCTACACCCCTGTTTTTTGCTGCCATTACAGAACCATATACGGATGAGAATGACGACAAACCGACAAGCGATGCAAGTGAATCTGTATATGCAAATGACTGATTTGTATCAATGTATTTCCATACCGTCCACGCAGGCTTCTTTGCAAATGTACACCATGCTTTATTTTCATCATTATACCATAGGCCCTGATGTATCCCTGCATCTGCCTCCGGCTTCGCATCTACTTCTCTCATTGCAATAAATGCATCAATATAAGGATTGGCTTCAGTCACATAATACGCATAAGCAAGTGCCGCCGCCTGCTTCCACTCTACATTTCCCTGATTAAAAGAATGTGAGGTATACCCCTGCTCTGCCAATATCACATGCTTTACGGAGCCATCTGGATTTCGCAGTCCATTTTTGCACAAATATCCAGTTAAAACTGAAATATTCTCCATTGAGATAAAAATCGCATTTTCATTAAAGGTTGCATTATCATTCCACCACTCTGCCTCCGTAAGTGGATTTCCATATGGATGGAATGCTACTCCCCATTCAATATCACCCTCTGCCTTCATGTAAGTGTTGACATAGTCAATCAGCTCTTTTCCATCATAACGTGTTCCTCCAGACACACCATGCCAATACATGTCTAATGACATAAAAATTCGCGCATGTGCACAGCTGCTTTTCACTGCCTGGCTTGTAATTCTCATCATATTGGTATAAATATATGCATAATCCGGCGCTGACTGGTGACCTGTATAATTCCACGAGGTATCTGCATTAACCTCATTTCCAACTGTCCAGCTTGCAATATGTCCATATGCATGATCACTTCTGCCATATCGCTCACCAAGAAAATGAAGTGCTGCTGAAATGCATTCAATTCCTTCCTTCGAGACAACGTTCCATCCATGATATGCACCAATTGATGCATTTGCACCAGGATAGCCAAAGCTATGTGGGTTTTGATCTGGCTGCCATAATAAAATCGCATTCACAATAATATTATTTCGGTCATACATAAGAAGTGTTTGATCCAACTTAGCAATACAATTTGACGAATACTGATATGTTTTTCCATTATATGTATAAGAATATCCGCTGCCATTAATTAGCTCATTCATTATAATATTTACATTTGTATAACTAAGGCCTAATTCTTCAATATCTGTTCCAAAAACAGTATCTGTGAGCAGTCCTTTTTTGCTTCTTGCCTGCGGATATGATGACTGATTTTCTGCCAATGCTTCTGGATTTGTAATAAAGTAGCCATCACTGAGTGCTTGATACGTACCATCCCTAAATTTCATTCCAACAAAAAATTTGGAATACAATTTTGACTGTGCTGTATTATTATTCAGCGGAACAGAAAATTCAAACGTATCTTCTTTTTTCACATCTGCAATCGGACTGCCTGTAATGTCTTTTTGATACATTGGCTCCTCAAACAGATACAATTTCTCATCTGCTGTCTTAAACTTGTGATTAAGCTTTCCCTTGACAATTACTTGACTTCCCTCTATCCGACATGACGAAATCTGAATAATCTGAGTCACATCTCCAAGATCCAGAAAATCAATTCCATATTCAAACTCAGTAGTTTCCTCTTCTATTTCCTCAGTCGACTCTTCTTCAGTTAACTCCTCTGTCATTTCTTCCGACGATACTTCCTCAGAAGATTCTTCTGCAAATATATCTTCTACAGATGATTCTTCAGGAGATTCTTCTACTGTTGTTTCAATAGCTGTTTCAGTTATTGTTTCACTTACATCTTCTCCCACTGTTGTTTCTTCATGTTCAGAAGCTGTTTCTATCGTTGACTCAGTCTCTAACGATGTGCTTTCTGGTTGTGTACTTTCTGGTTGTGTGCTCTCTGGCTGTGTACTTTCTGGCTGTATGCTTTCTGACTGTGGACTTTCTGTTATTGCTGCTGAAGTTTCTAGCTGTAGACTAGGCTCAGTCTGCAATTCGATTTTCTCTTGCGTCTGATTCTCTTCCTGATACATGCTAATGTCGGTTGTGCTCATTTCTTCTGCTGCCGGTATTGTTTTTACTCCTGCAAAGCTTCCCGCTACAGAAAGAGAAACAGCCATAAAAAGTGCGCTTATTCTTGTTTTTAACTGTTTCCTTCTCATTTATTCCTCCCATATTTTAAAAGAATAGGCAGGTTACTACCTGCCCATTTAATTATACTCGGCTTATTCTGTTATTTGCAGACAAATTTTGCTGTCTGCAATACCAATTTTGCTGTTTTGCGGCTCTTCACAGCAAACTTCCCAGCGAATGACATTAATATTCTCCAATATACCCTGGTGGTTTAAATGTTCTACTGTTTTGATTTTAAATTCACCCTTGCGTCCCTCTGCATGTAAAATAGCACAATGCTTTTCTCCATGAATTACTACACTATCATTTTCAACACTTACAGGCAGTCTGGTAACAAGATTTTCACAAACTTCAACACCCGGTCTGCACTGAATATAATCACATACAGTAAGTTTTCCCGTATTTTCATCCAGCCAAATTTCACGATATGCCTTTTGTGACTCAATTCCATATGCCTTTGCAAATGAAATCAGAATATTACGATCTGTCGTTAATTCAAATCTGTCGGCACAATATTCCTTTCCTGCCTTTTGATCAACATCTCCAATGATCGGAATATTGTGGCTTTCTCCTCTATTACAGAAAATCTCATAACGTTTTTCAGAGAAATAATCCTTTGTGTATTCTCCTGCACCCAAATCATCAAGAAAAGCTTCTCCATCTGCCAGATACAAAAAACTTCCCACATCATTATGATTATGTGATTCACCATTATTACCACCCTTTGCAATAACAGCTGTTTGCTTTGCACCTCTTAAAATACACCACTGCGCATCCTGCAAAATGCACATACCGCTTTGCTCTAACGGCTTTGGTTCTTCTGCCTTTTTATTCTGTACATCGTCCAAATAACGATGTGTCCAATACCAGTTCCAGTAAATGCCAATCCATCTCCAACAGCTGTCTCCATCAAGCTTTTGCGCATATAATGTATCTGGAAAACGAATATCACTGTACTGATCTGCCAGGCAGCAGGTAAGTCCCATCGGATATGTTCCTCTTGAATCACCATCAGAAAAGCTGATAGTACGACCTCCGGCAAAATAACACTTCTGTTGAAAATGAGCTATCGCATTTACCTTTTCAGATGCCATAAGATCCTTTGATGGATTGTATTCTCTTTGTGCTAACGCAAATAATGTAAAATACGTAAAACCATATACCCAATAACCAAGGCCCTCCTGACATGCACCATCCATGCCAAAGCCTTCTAAATAATAATTTTCCAGTGCATAATTAAGTCGTTCTAACAGTTTTTTCTTTTCTGTTCCTTCCTTCATAAGAAGAAGAGCTGCACTTCCCACATTACCACAGCAAACAGCATTCCAATTATTCGTTGCCTGTTCCCAGCTTGCATATGGCACCTTCGACTCTATAAATGGCTTAAGAATACGAGCCTTCACTTCGTTTTGCGCAAGCGCAATCACATCTTCTGAAAGCTCATCCTTTAAAAGAGTTATAATATGTGCAAGTGTCTGACCTGTTTCACTTGCAAAAAGATCGATTACACCTCTCCAATTAGGATTTTCCTTTCTTCTCACGTGTGCCGGAAGTGCCCAACACTCCTCTGCACAAATTTCTCGTATTACTTCTTCTAACTTTTGAATATCTTCTTTTTCACGCCATATCACACTTGCAAGACCAAGTACTGATAAAAACTTTCTTCTTCCAAAGTATACAGCCTCATAGCGTATACGGTTTCCATTTGTTTCAAATTCGCTAAAAAGTTCCTCTGTCGGCTGTGGCATGCACTCATTTCTTAACTGATCTGCCAGTTTTCGAACTTCCTTTTCATATTGTGCCACATATTCCTTTATCTGATTCTGCATCTCCATATTGATTTTCTCCTTTCATCCCTTTCGTCTGATGCATAATAATTTTTCTTTTTAACAGATTTTTCGCCATTTTTACCGAAATATCTGTTAACATTATACCTCTTTTTCTCGAATCTGTACAGTATTTTTTTACTAGAATTCAGGTTACAGTTCACATTACGCGTGAATTATAACGACTTCAGAAAATCTGCGTCTGAAGATTTCTAAAAACACCATACAAATCAAGCGTTCCAAATCCCCATTCCCTATTAGGATATGTTCTCGATGAATCTCTTTTTGCACCTCTTATAAAATACGTCTTTACGTCTGTACTACTAAAATAGTGAATCCCACTTTCTCTTGTCCACTGACAAAATAATGCCGCTGCACCCGCCATATGTGCTGCTGCGACACTTGAACCACTTCTTTGCACACGACGAAGTTCATTTCCCACACCTGATAATGACGATGTAAAGCCTTCAATTCCAACGCCAGGCGCCGCCAAATCCGGACAAATCCTTCCATCTGTAGTATAGCCACGCCCTGAATACAAGTAAACACTATTATTTTGATAATTGTAATTGCTGACTGAAATCACATTTGCTGCATCAGACGGCGAAGTAAGCGTTATAAATTCTGAAGGACGAAGGAATACAGTATCCTGCCTCAAAAATGATTCTATCGGAAGCCACATATGATAATGACCTGTTATAAAAAGATCATTATATACACGTACTGTCCAGACACCTGGTGTAATATTGATAAAACGAAGCAGTGCAAGAAACTCACCTGTTCCCGTAACAGAGAGTCTGTAAGAAACCTCTACTCTTGTCTGTGCCAGTGCAAAATTTAAAATTTCAATGCGCCCTGGCCTCACATATATTCTTGGAATTACTTCTCCATTCGGAGAACGTATCGCAATTGAATATGTTTCTGGTGCACTTGCCCACAATTCAAGAAAGAAGCCATTCTCTCCCTCTGCCACACGGATCTCTACATCCTCATATCCGCTTTCTGATGAAATTTGTCCTTCAAAATGATGACCTCTTGATGTCTCATTTCCTGTTCCTGCCACAATTGTGATGCCAACTGAACTTCCAAGCTCTTCAAGCATTCTTGCAAGCGGCAAGCCGCCTCGATGTGATCCAGCATTCGTTCCCAGTCCCAGACAAATCACAAGTGGCTGTTGACGCTTCTTTGCCAGCGATACAAGATAAAGAACACCTGCCATAATATCATTTTCCTGATAGGCCACCGCATCCTCTTTAATCTGATAATAAGCTCGCAAACGATTCTTAGCAGGCTTTAACTTTACCATTGCAATATCTGCTTTTGGCGCTGCACCAGTAAAACTTCCATCTGGCAGCTCATTTCCTGCCGCTATAGAAGCCAAAAAAGTTCCATGACCATTTTCATCCCTTGACGAAATTCCTTCATAAGCATCTGCCATTTTTACTGCTGCGTTTAACTGCTCATGCGTAAATTCGCTTCCATATAAAAATCCTTCCGGCGTTCTTGTAATGTTCTCTGGCGTCTCTGGAAGCTCTGGCTGCGCAGGCAGTCTGATTGGGCTTCCGGCCGGTATTGTCTGATCCCAGATTGCTGTTACTCTAGTTGTTCCATCTTGTTTTAGAAAAATGGAACCTGCATAATCAATTCCCGTATCCACAAATCCAATCAAAACACCACTTCCATCAAGCTTAAGATATGGATTTTCCCTTACCTGCAAAATACCAGATGATTCCATACTTCCTGTATCCTGCAAACCAAACAGCTTTGGAATGTTATAATAGCCATAGACAGTTCCATCTTCATATCCATCCGAAAGCTTCAGGTAAAGAGATGCAAACCTAGCACCTAATGGCTGTTTGCAATCAAGCGTATACTTTGACTCAATAAGACTTCGATTCCCAATAAAATCAATATATTCCTCTGAATAAATCTGATCCTGACAGTTCAAAAAAGACTCCCTAAAACAAATCTCGTCATACTAGCATATGTACGTTATGATTGTTTTAGAAAGTCTTTTTATTATTTTGTTAAATCATATACCACTTAATCTCATTCGGCGCCAATTCCAACTCAAAGCTGCTTTTGTCACCGCGGTAAACAGTAGTCTTCTGTGGCTCATAAGTATTATTCACCACGCAGAATTTTCCATTCTTTACATAAGCATGAACTTCTACATTAAAGTTTGTGCTAAACCACTGATTTAAAACTGCCTCACCATGCGCACTCCACAAAATGCTTCGATATAAGATACGGCTGTTCTCAAAATCATATGGCAGACCGCTAATATAAACGCTTCGACCCTTACCAAACTCATTTACAGCCATCTGTACTTCCTTTTCACGCTGTACAAGAATTTCTGTGCCGGCATATGCGTACATACTCTTCTTTCCCTCTCCAAAGTCTACCGGCTTTGTTGTATCGGCAAGAATGAAATGATCCTGATGTTCTTCCCAGTTATACTTATCGTAATTCAAAGTAAATCCTGTCTCTTTCTCAACACCAATCAAATCCGCCAGCTGTAAGAAATGACCCTGGAATTGATGACCAGATGGTTCACCAACACCAATAAATCCACCTCCATTGTAAACAAATTCACGAATTGCAGATGAGATTTGGGGATTTTCCCAAACACTTCCACCAGTATGAGCTGTGTCACCATCTCCAACATTGATAATAACATCAATATCCTTTAATATATGCGGATTTTGAAGAATATCATCAAATGAAATGAAGCAAACATCAAATGGTGCTCCGCTAAGTGCCTCAATAATTCCAGCATAGCTATAATTTTGCTTCTGATACAGCGCATGATGTACCATATGACATCCCCAGCTGCGAATCTTTCCCCAGCTATTGAGCACTGCCACCTTTTTCACACAATATGGTGTCGTTCCCTTTGCATTTTCATATAACTCACGAAACTCATTACATACATCCTCAACATACTGTAAAAATTCAGGGAAATCGAGTGTCAGTTTTAAGTAGCCGCCATATCCGATGCGATCAATCGGTTTTCTTAAAATCGCACGCCTTGCTGTAATCCAGTTTTCCTTTGTTTCCTTCACTGGATCTCCATTCTCATGGAATGTATCTGGGAAGAAGTAAGGCAGGAAACGGCCTTCTGTATATTTTACGCCCTTAATATCAGAAATCAGACGCAATGTACTTCCATTTCCAACGCTTCCTACAACTGCATCGAGTCCAATTGTAGCAAACTCTTCCATAAACGGTTCTGTTCCAATCCAATGATCGCCTAAAAACATCATGGCTTCTTTACCGCACTCGTGAGTAATATCTACCATTTCCTTTGCCAGCTTTGCTACTTCTCTGCGCTGGAATGCCTGGAAATCTTTAAATTCCTTGCTCGGAACGCGATACTGGTTATTATAATAGCCCTGATCGATTATATACTCCGGACGGAATGGATAACCCACCTCTTTTTCAAACTGCTCTAAAATATAAGGGCTGACTGATGCAGAATAACCATACCAATCCACATATTTTTCTCTCTTTAACTCGTCAAACATAAGAGTAAACTGATGGAAAAATGTTGTATAACGAATAACATTCACATATGGATGTTCTTCACAATACTTGCGAAGACGCTCTAATGAATACTTATGTGTCTTTGGCTGGCGCACATCAAAAGTAATCTGATGCTCAAAATCCTTCCATTCATTTGTTACTGCATTATACATATGAACTGGGTCCCAGATAATATATGCTAAAAAGCTAACCGTATATTCATGGAATGGCACAGCGTCGCAGATCACCACACAGCCAGTCTCTTCCTGATAATTCCAATTCGTTGTCGGCACGATCTCACCTGTTGAACGATCAATAACTTCCCACCATCTTTTGATATCATCTCTTGTATTGACCTTCATTAGTTCATCTGATATTCCCTTCATAAGCGGGATGGAAAGTTCTTTGTCAACCGCTGTATAAAAGGCTGTCATCACATAGCACTGCTGCACCTCATCTGGATTTGCCTTTGCCCACTCATTATCTTTTCTTGTTGTATAATAAGTCGCATAAATTTTTGCACCCGTTTTTGTCAATTCCTCTGGAAATTCAGTTCCATCACAGTCACGTATTGCATCCGCTCCCCAGCGTTTCATTAGTTCAATTGTTTCTGGTACAACGTCTAGATTGGTCGGAATCGTAACTCTTCCCTTTGTCTGGCTCATCTTACGTTATCCTCCTATCGAAAATTTTCTCATTCTCTTTTTGTTTTACTGCTCTTATTTCAACACAATAATCTGGTTTTCTTCCTCAATATAGTTTCCGCCGCCCATCTGATTTCTCACAAATGGAACACCTTCTCTGACATAGAAAATATTATGAGAAAGCAATGCATCAGGATTCAAGGATGGACTTATTGTTCCTCCAAGATCATCATAACTTACATTGTGACTGAAAGTATTATGAATTGCTTCATCAAGACAAAACATCACACATCCGCCTTCATTTTGTCTGCTGTAATTATATTCATATGTCGTTCCATCTCCAGAATCTGCATCATAAGCCATTCCATCCTGATTTAATCTCGTATCCGCTGCTTCATTGTAACGAAACAGCGCATCCTTACATTTCCATGGCCAAATGGCTGCCGCTACCTTTCCTGCACGATTTTTTGGACAACAATAAATACGATCATTAATTTCCTGTGCTACACAATCCGTCATATTGTGTTCCACAAGCGGACGAAGCGCATACATAGCTGTAATGCCATCTCCGCCTGCTTCCTTGACATAATTATTGCGAATCACCACATGTTCATGACCATACTTAAGAAATGCTTCTTCGTCCAATATAGCTCCCTGAAATTTATCATGTGCATATGTATATCCAACTGCAATTCCCCAGCGGCTTGTCCGGTAGACAAAGCAGCTTTCTACTGTAATATCACAAAAACGAGCTGCGCCTGTAATATCTTCATTTGCCGGCTTTAATGCTGTCATGTAAATGCCGCCATTATTCATATGCTTATCGTAAACATTTCCATTAACGTCATGAACATAAAGATTCTGCAGGTGAATACCACTTCTTACTCCCTTGTCCCTTGCAGTAACAGCAACTCCTGTGCGATTCATCTTATAAGGTGCACTATATGTTTCTCCAATGATGTTCTCTGCACTGTTTGTAATCTCAATATCATGAATCCAGATATATTCTGCATCGTACAGCAGCACTGCTGATGACACATATCCCTGATACACATGTGTTGGCGAATCTAATTCTGTGCCATAATCCTGATACCAGATTCCCTGTCCATTTGCTGCAATCACCGGCAATACTTCCTCATAAAATTTCTCGCCGCTCTCTGGCAAATATGCACCAATCTCAATCGGAGATTCTTTTGTTCCACTGTCTTTGATCTGTAAAAACTGTCCTTCAAAAACAGATCCCCTAGCTAAAAGCACACGATCTCCTGGCTTCAGCGTCAAACGGTTAATGGCAAACAAAGTTGCAAATGCAGATGATTTGCTCAAACCATCATTTGTATCATTTCCGTCAATCTGACTGACATAATATGTTTTGAATGAGTTTGTCATATGCTTCCTCTCTCAATCTTTTCTCAATGATCTGCTCTACATCCTCAAATGGGAAATAATCTCCATGGTAACGTCCAAAAAGATCATGATTATTTTCATAAAAATTCAGTCTTTCTTCCCGTGTAAAGGATGGACAAACACCCAGCTGTTTGATTTTTTCAGATGGCTGTACAAAATCTAGGCGAAATCTTGTCAGCTCATATTGAAGATACATCGGCGGCGTATAAAAACATGGCCCATAAAACAGTTCCCCTTTTTCCTGCTTATGCCTGTTCTCTTCATTTTTTTCTTTGCGGCGCTCTTCTAACGCTTCTAAACTGTCGTCAAGAATCAGACCAAAGTTTTTTGCCAGCAAAAGCACAGCCTTTGCCTTTTGCCAATCTTTTTCATACAGACAATACTTATTTTTCATTATTTTACTGCTCCTGCAATTCCATTTGCAAAGCTCTTCTGCAGACAAAGGAAAATAATCGCTGTCGGCAGTGTACAGATCAGTACACCTAACATCAGCATTCCGTAATCTACACTATAGCCACTCTTTAAATTTGCTACTAACATCGGCATTGTGACCTCATTTTTATCCTGAAGGATAATTGTTGGCCACAGATAATTGTTCCATGCATTCATAAATGTTACCGTCATAGCTGCACCATAGGTAGATTTCATAACAGGAATAAACATCGTAAAGAAAATCTTAATCTCGCTTAATCCCTCTAATCGTGCAGCCTCAATAATATCATGAGGGAAAGATCTTGCTGCCTGACGAAACATCATAATCAAAAATGGCGTCGAAATAGAAGGCAATGCCAGTGCAATCCAAGTATTTACAAGCTTCCATGATGCAAACAGCTTAAATAATGGAATCATAATAGCAACAAACGGAAGCATCATTGCAAGCAGAAGGATATTCATTAAAATATCCTTTCCCTTATCATGATAAATCTCAAAACCGTAACCTGCAATTGAGCAGACAAGAAGTGAGATTACCGTTATTACAATCGCATTTCTAAAAGAGTTAAACATTGCAAGACCTAAATTTTGTGTCTCAATCAATGTCCTATAATTTTCCAACAGATGAGTTCCAGGAATCAGTTTTCCTCTAACAATGTCGATGCTGGTGTTTGTCGCACCTGATATCATATAATATAGAGGAAACGCTGACAGAAAACTTGCAAGAACCAAAATCACATAGGATATTGTTGTTTTTACTTTAGTCACGTTTATCACCTACTTTCATCTGAATCGCTGACAGAATTGCCACGCTTACCAAAATAAATACCGAAATTGCTGCGGCATAATTAAATTTTGGTGTCTCTACAAAGGAAATATTATAAACATAATGTGCCAGTGTCATAGTCGATTTTCCTGGACCTCCGCCCGTCAGGTTCACTGACTCATCAAACAACTGCAATGTTCCTGATGTGGACATAATTGCAGTTAACAAAATGGTCGGCTTTAACAGTGGAATGGTGATACGTGTAAACTGCTTGAATGGACTTGCACCGTCAATGTAGCTTGCCTCATAGACTGAATAATCAATATTCTGCAATCCAGCAAGATAAAATACCATATTGTAGCCAGTCCATCGCCAAATCAATGCAATTACAATTACAAAGCGTGCTGCCCATGCATCCTGGAACCAATTTACTGGTGTCAAACCAATCGCTGCAATAACATTGTTAACAAGACCATCCTGTGCAAACAAGGATTTGAAAATCATAGAATATGATACAAGTGATGTCGCACATGGAAGGAAAATCAATGTACGGAAAATACTTTTTCCTTTAATCTTTGGATTATTCAAAAGCTGAGCAAGACAAAGTGCCAAAATTAACATAATCGGCACTTGGATCAAAAAGTAAAATACAGTATTAAACAAGCATTGTTGGAATGTTTTATCCTTCAAGATTCTCTTATAATTTGCCAATCCTGCAAAAGTGCTTGCACCACCTGTACCCTTTTTTGAAAAAGAAAGCACAAATGCCTGCACCATCGGATAAAAGCAGAATATAAAAATGAGAAGTGCGGCTGGAATTAAGAAAAACCATCCTGTAAGATTATGTCTTTTTTCCAGGCTCATCTTTGTTTTTTGTCTTTTCACGTTAACCACGCCTTTCTATTTTGTAATTATTCAGAGCCATGCAAAAATGCTTTCTGTAGATGTCTGTATTAAAGCAGAAATTCAATTTTTATGGCAAATATGGTGATAAAAATATACCGGGAACGCACTGCATCCCCGGTACCAGAATTTCCTTAATTACTCGCTAATGTTAAACTCAACGGTATCCTGTGCATTCTGAATCTCTTCATCAATGTCAGCATCATTCTGAACCACATTTGTAACAGCATCCGTCAGTGCACTTCTGATATCAGAATAATATGCGCCATAATCAATTCCCGGAACCTGTCCTGCAAATTCAACGATATCCTTATATACAGCCTGTCCGCCGTAGAAATCAGAAGTCTCATTGTATACATCAGACTCTGCAGCTGGCAGATAACTTGCGATTGCACCTGCATTTACAAGCAGATCATCGTAAAGATCAACATCTGCGCCAAAAGTAGAGTTCAAGAAATCAAAAGCAAGTTCTGTATTCTTGCAGTTAGAAGATACTGCCCAGCTCGCACCGCCACAGTTTGCGTAGTTTGTTGCTCCCTCGATATCATCAAGTGCCGGCATATTTACGATCGCCCACTTACCAGACTGATCCTCTGCTGCCTGAATGGAAGACATGATCCAGCATCCCTGAATAACGCCTGCTGCTGTTCCCTTGTTCATGGAAGCGATATACTGATCCCAGTCAGTGTAGTCTACCATGATACCCTCGTCGATCAGTTGCTTATATACTTCAATTGCTGCCTTCAGTGCTTCGTTATCTACAAGTTTAACTTCGCCATCTACAATCGGAGATGCGCCTGCAGACTGCAGCATCTCAATTACGATCTCTGAACCGCCTGAGCTTGTCAGCATCGGAACATCATTTGCTTCTACTACCTTCTTTGCCAGCTCGATAAATTCAGACCATGTAGTATCCATGAAATCTTCTACCTTAAGTCCAGCCTTCTCTACCATATCAGAACGAATTGCCATGATGGTCGCACCATTATCAAACGGAACACCATAATTCTTTTCATCTACTGTAGAGTCTGCCAGCTTACCTGCTGAGAACTGTGAAAAATCAATTCCTGAATCTGTTAACTCAGTGAAAATCTCCGGATAATTAGTTACATTCTTATGGAAAGAATAATCCTGCATTAAAAAGATATCTGGCAGTGTATCATATGTACCAGCCTCTGCTGCTGTAATCAAGCTCTGCTCAATATCAGAGTAAACCTTCTCCTGAATGTCAAGCTTGAAATTCGGGTGATCCTTCTGGTATTCAGCCTCAGCCTGCTTCATTGCATATACGTTGAATGTAGGATCCCAACACCATACTGTTAATGTCTCCTCTTCATCCGCTGCGTAAACATTCTGTGCAATTCCCGTAGTTCCTGCAAGCGCATATGCAAACATAGCTGCTGCCGGAAGGACTGCTGTTAATTTCTTTCTCATAATAAATTCCTCCTTAAAAATTTGTTTTTCTGTTCTTGATGATCTTATTATAACTTTCCCATCTCCTTATTTCTACTTTTATATTGCTCTGTTTTGTTATTATCTTGCTATTTCAAGCGTTTTTTTGCGATTTCACGTCTATATTTTTCAGCATTTTATATTTTTTCTTAGGATAAAGCACTATTTTATCGTATATTTTAACAGTTTTTCCTTTTTACTTTATTGATATTGCTCAGCAATATTCTTTAAATTTATAACAATTTATTATAAACTTTTCTTTTTTTCTATGCTATCATAGCATTACGACGATTCTTTTTCACTGAAAGGAGATTTTATGGCAGATGAACGTTACGACATCTCAATTACAAAAGAATATTTAATCCGAAACAAGGCTAAGCTTCTTTATATTTCCTCCGCTACCTACAGCGGCGACTGGCTTAGCACACCTCATACGCACTATTGTTCTGAGCTTTTTTATGTTCTTGAAGGCATTGGACAGTTTCAGGTAGAAGACAAAATCTTCCCTGTTAAAGCAAATGATTTAATTATCATCAATCCAAATATTTCACACACTGAGCTTGGACTTCACTCCCATCCAATGAAATATATTGTACTTGGCATTGAAGGTCTGGAACTTTCCTCTGAAAATGATCATTCCAATTTTTGTATTGTTAATTTTAAAGAAATTAAGGATACAATGGTTTTCTATTTACAGATGATGCTAAAAGAAATTGAAACACGTGCACCTGGGCATGAAGCTATATGTCAGGATTTAATGGAAATTCTTATTGTTCTTTTTGGACGCCAGACAAATTTCTCAACAATTCTTACTCCAGCAAACAAGAAAGCTTCTCACCTATGTGATTCTGTACGCCGGTATCTCAACCAAAACTGTGAGGAAGATATCACACTAGAACAGTTGGCAAGATTTTCTCATGTCAACAAATATTATCTTGTTCATGCATTTACTAATGAATATGGCATTTCTCCAATCAATTATCTTATGCAGGCACGTGTCAAAAAAGCTGAAAAATTGCTGGCCACAACTGATTATTCTATGTCCGTAATTAGCAGTTCCTGTGGATTTGCTTCATCTGGCTATTTCTCACAGACATTTAAGAAAATTACAGGTCTCTCTCCGAGTGCATATCGAAAGAAAAGCAAATCAGAACACGAAGCAAATAATTAAAAATAAGGTGTCAAAAACAGACTTTAAACTGTTTTGACACCTTTTTCTTATTATATGGATTATATTTTTATAGATCAGTTTTCACTCGCCAGTCTAAGCGGTTCCTGTCCTCTAAGTTCTATCACAGGTCCGCCTGTATGCTCCACGTAAGCGCGTGTAATACGTACACGGCCAATATTATCGTCCTTTGGAATCTCATACATGATATCGAGCATAAAATCTTCAATAATGGCACGAAGCGCTCTGGCTCCCGTATCCTTTTTTAATGCCTTTGCAGCAATTGCCTCAAGTGCATCCGGCTCAAATATAAGATCTACTTCATCCATTGCAAGAAGCTCTCTGTACTGCTTTAAAAGTGCATTCTTTGGCTCACTCAAAATTCTTGTCAGCATCTTCTCATCAAGTGCATCCAATGTAAAGACAATCGGAAGACGTCCCAAAAACTCTGGAATCATACCAAAGTTTCTAAGGTCCTCTGTCTCAACATAGCGAAAAATATTCTTCTCATTATCATAGTGATCTTTAAGCTCTGCATTAAAGCCCATCGAAGATTTCTTTGCCAGACGCTCGCGAATGACCTGATCAAGATCTGGAAAAGCGCCGCCACAGATAAATAAAATATTAGTCGTATCTACCGTTACCATAGGCACCATCGCATTCTTGCTTGATGCACCAACAGGAACTTCTACCTCAGCACCTTCAAGAAGCTTTAACAGACCCTGCTGAACACTCTCACCATTTACATCACGATGATTTGTCTCTCTTTTTCTTGCAAGCTTATCAATCTCATCAATAAACACAATTCCCGTCTGTGCTTTCTCTACATCATTGTCTGCTGCTGCAAGAAGCTTACTGATAACACTCTCAATATCATCACCGATATATCCAGCTTCCGTAAGAGATGTTGCATCTGCAATAGCAAGCGGCACATCAAGAAGCTTCGCTAATGTCTTAACTAGATATGTTTTACCGCTTCCTGTCGGTCCAATCATAAGCATATTTGATTTTTCAATCTCAACATCCTTTTTTTGCTGAAGTGCTGCCACTCTCTTATAGTGATTATATACAGCGACAGACATAACCTTCTTTGCGTGCTCTTGGCCTACGACATATTCGTTTAAGCTTGCATGAATCTGATGCGGAGACGGAATTGCCTTTAAGTCAATTGGCTTTACCTGATCATCTGGCTTCTTTTTCTTAATTTTTTGTTTCTCCGGCATTCCCATATTCATGCCGCTCATCATATTCATCAGATCATCTGGCATACCAGCAAATGGAAATCCCTCTGGGATTCCAAACATTTTCGGGAAATTACCACTGTTAACCTGATTAAATGCTTTTTGCATACAATCATTACAGATAGTAATATCCGGAGAGATTGTGATCATCTTTCCTGCCTTGCTCTCTGGTCTGCGGCAGACATAGCAGACCTTCTCATATGCATCATGATCATCATTTCTATTGCTATTAGCATTGCTGCTATTATTATCCACATTTATTACATTTGTATCATTATCATTTGCATTCTGATTTGCCATAACGAAAACTCCTCAATCTTTCTATTTTATTGACTGATCAGCAGCCAGCCTGCTGCACAAATAGATCCAGTCATTACCTATCGGTTTTTTCATATCCCTTGTAGTATACTTGATACACGAAAGAAAAACAAGATTTTTCGAAAAAAAGACTGGCAGATTTCTCCACCAGTCCATAAAATTTTTATAAAGTGAGTTCAACTATATATCAGTTACATAATGATACCAACGAATTGCTTCGATGCTTCGCATCTCTCGCAATTCTAAAAATATGAGGATTCGCTGATTCTAGTAAGAAACAGCTCACCCGCGCCTATCATGCGCAAAAAACCGCCCCTTAGGGGCTTAATCGCTGCTTTGCAGCTGTTTTGCTTATGAAGCGGCGCTCCTTTCTAGCACAACATTCAGAAAAAACATGCAAGCATGTTTTATTCTGAACGACTGTGCTAGAATGAGCTGTTGTATCAAATCAGTTATCGATCAGCTTCTTTGTATCCTTCCAGCTCATCAGACTTCTTAACTCCTCGCCAACCTTCTCAACTGGATGCTCAGCCTGCATACGTCTCATAGCCAAGAAGTGTGGCATACCAACCTTACTCTCTAACAGCCATTCCTTAGCGAATGCGCCGCTCTGGATATCAGCCAGAACCTTACGCATTGCGTTCTTAGTATCCTCAGTAATGATCTTCGGTCCAGTGATGTAATCACCATACTCAGCAGTATTGGAGATGGAGTATCTCATTCCAGCGAAACCAGACTCATTGATCAGATCAACGATCAGCTTCATCTCATGAATACACTCAAAGTAAGCTGACTCTGGCTCATAACCCGCCTCAACAAGTACCTCATAACCAGTCTTCATCAATGCACAAACACCACCGCAAAGAACTGCCTGCTCACCGAACAAGTCAGTCTCAGTCTCCTGACGGAATGTTGTCTCCAGAACACCTGCTCTTGCGCCGCCGATAGCCAATGCGTAAGCCAGTGCCAGATCATGTGCCTTACCAGTAGCATTCTGATGAACAGCGATCAGACACGGAACACCCTTGCCTTCCTGATAAGTAGAACGTACTGTGTGACCTGGTCCCTTCGGTGCGATCATTGTAACATCAACATCTGCCGGCGGAACGATCTGATTGAAATGGATTGCAAAGCCATGAGCGAACATTAACATCATACCTGGTCTTAAGTTCGGAGCTACACTCTCATTGTACATAGCTGCCTGCTTCTCATCATTAATCAGAATCATGACAATATCTGCTCTCTTAGTAGCCTCTGCTGCTGTATATACTTCAAATCCTTCTGCTTCTGCCTTTGCCCAAGACTTGGATCCCTTGTACAGACCAATAATGACATTGCATCCAGATTCCTTTGCGTTCTTTGCATGTGCATGTCCCTGGCTGCCATATCCGATAATTGCAATGGTCTTACCCTCCAGTAAAGACAGGTTGCAGTCCTTCTGATAATAAATTGTTGCCATAACTTTATCCTCCATATAGTGTTGTAGAGCAGCTGCCCTACTAAATATGCAAAACAAGACTCTAATATTAGAGAGTTGCAATGTCGCGTTTTAATATAACTATTGATATGTTTTAAAGCATTTCCATTAGGAAAGGCTATTTTCAGAACCTCTTGACAAACCTGTGATACCAGTTCTTGCTAACTCAAGTATCGTAAACTTCTCAAGAAGCTTTGTGCAAGCATCCAGCTTGCTTTCATTTCCGGTAAGCTCAACCATCATAGATTCTTCTCCGACATCTACGATCTTTGCACGGAAGATATCTGCAATCGCAATTACCTGTGCTCTTTCCTCCGGTTTTGCTGCTACCTTAATCAAAATCAATTCTCTACAGACAGACGCATCAGCAGGCAGCATCTGAATCTTTGATACATCTACCAGCTTTGCGAGCTGCTTTTCAATCTGCTCAAGCACCTCTGGCTCACCCTCTGCCACAACTGTCATTCTGGAGTGACGCTTATCCTGTGTCTCTCCAACCGTCAGGCTGTCAATGTTATAACCTCTGCGGCTGAATAATCCGGCAACGCGGCTCAGCACACCGGCTTCATTATCTACCAACAATGAAAAAACAACTTTATTACTCATGTAATCACCCTTGTATCCTTCCGATTCAACGCTTTCGCTGCAAACATCCCAAATATTTTTTTGGCTGCCTGCACGACTAATCATAACAATGTTTAGTTTCATTGTCAAGTGACAAATTTAATGTTGATCCGTGCGAATTTAATCTCTTTCGCCCTTTAATCTCATTTAATTTGATGTGCAATCGACTTTTATTGATTTTTTGTAACTTCCTACTACATGTGTAAAATCTTTTTTCAACTACAAATCACCGACAAATTTTATTCCATATTTAAACATTTTTATCCAAAATGGAAAATGATTCAAAGCATATTCGCTCCAAATAGGTAAAAACTAAAACAAGATCCACCAGAAAGGACTACAATTATGGAAAAACTTTCAAAAAATATAGATATCAACATGAACTATCTTTCCAAGCTTCTTTGTATCAACAAAAGCTTTGATCTTATCACACGTGTCATTGAATTAAAAGGACACAAAGCTGCTATTTACTGCATTGATGGCTTTGTCAAAAGCGACACACTTGAAAAGCTTTTGGAATTTATGTTTAAAAAAACAGACTCCTTCAAACAGCCTGAAGATTTTCCAACGGATGCATCTTCTTTTTTGACCCTCTTGCTTCCCTACTGTGAAATCAAACTGGAAGCAAACTTTGCGCCTGCCGTCACCTCGCTATTAAAGGGAATGAGCCTTCTTATTATAGATGGCTATGATCAGCTTTTTATAATAGACTGCCGCAGCTACCCTGCAAGAAGCATATCTGAACCTGACAAAGATAAAACCATGCGCGGTTCTCGCGACGGCTTTGTTGAAACACTTGTATGTAATACTGCCTTGATACGGCGGCGAATCCGCGATCCGAAGCTAATCATGGAAATGCAGCAGGCTGGAACACGCTCCAAAACAGATATCTGCTTATGCTATTTAGACGATCTTGTTGACAAAAAGCTTTTATCATCTATACGGAAACGGATTCAAAATATCACTGTACAATCACTTACTATGAACCAGGAAAGTTTGGCAGAATGTATTTTTCCACACAAATGGTTTAATCCATTTCCCAAATTTAAATTTACAGAACGCCCTGACGCTGCATGCGCTGCCGTATTTGAGGGCAATCTGATAATACTTGTTGATAACTCTCCAAGTGCCATGATTCTTCCTTCTTCTTTGTTTGATATTGTTGAGGAAGCAGACGATTATTATTTTCCTCCGCTCACCGGCACCTACCTTCGTCTAACAAGAGCTCTGATTGCACTCATGACATATTTTGTTCCCGTTTTGTATCTGCTTTCTACCATGCACCCAACAATGCTTCCTGATTGGTTATCATTCATTGCTATAAAAGATAATATCAATGTTCCCATCATTTTACAGCTTCTTATTTTAGAGCTGGCACTTGATGGTCTTCGTCTTGCAGCTGTAAACACACCAAATATGCTGTCCACACCTCTTAGCATCACAGCTGGTATTGTCTTAGGTGAGTTTTCAGTTAAATCTGGCTGGTTCAATTCGGAATCTATGGTCTATATGGCATTTATTTTTGTAGCCAATTATACACAATCAAGCTACGAATTTGGTTATGCACTCAAATTTATGAGAATACTGACTCTTATTTTAACTGCTATTTTTGACTTCTGGGGCTTTGCAGCAGGTGTTATTTTGTTTATCAGCTCTATGATCTGCAACAAGACGATAAGCGGCTATCCTTATCTGTATCCAGTCATTCCATTCTCATGGAAGGCACTTTCAAGGCGATTTTTCAGGTCACGACTTACAGACGTTGAATCCAAATAAATGACCACTGTTTTCAGGAATCTCTTGTCTTTTTCTGTCTACTCATGGTATACTGACTGCAGTTTGTAAGCGCAGACAGATTCCTATGGTATCTGCTGCAGAAAGGTTAAAGGTATTCCATGATTAAAATAAAAGAATTTACTGAATTGACAGAAAAGGATAAAGCTTCCATCCGTGAGCTTATTGATGACTGTATCCGCTATGAGCAGCTTGAACTTGCCGTACCAGATTTGAATGAAGAAGACGGCACTGCATATTTATATTATCAGTCTTCAAAAAACCCAAAGCTCATCAGTGTACTTTTTTGCTATGATCTTGAGGATTATCTCGAGGTTAGCGCCTTCACAAGTCCTGCTCATCGCTGCCAGGGTGCTTTCACAAGTCTGTTCCAGAAGCTTATGGAAGGATACGAGGAAACTCCAGTATGCTTCTATCCAGATGGAAACAGCTATGATGCGCTGATGACAATGGAAGTATTAGATTGTGAATATAGTGGAACAGAGCATTTGATGAGGTTAGAGAAAAGACCTGAGGTAGCTGGGGATGCTGCAATTGCAGAAAATAATACCACCGTTACTCTTTATCCGGCAACAAAAGATGACTTACTTGCACTTGTCGCAGTTCACAGTGCCGCCTTCGATATGGAAAAAGAAGATTCCATCGCATTCTTAGAGCAGTCATTTGATACTGGAGAAACCATCTGGTGCATTGCTGCAGGCGGTACAATTGTCGGCCTTGTATTAACCTCAATCCAACCAGACCAGACAAATCTCTATGGACTTGCAATTCATCCTGAGTATCAGGGAAAAGGCTATGGCCGCGATGCAGTAAACGTGCTTTTGCAAAAGCCAGAGATCACCTTCCCAGTTACACTACATGTGACAGAGGAAAATGAAGCTGCATTTAAGATTTATAAAGGGATGGGATTTGTTACGACACAAGAATTGATGGAGTATTGGTACTAACTAATGTAAGGCAACAAAAATTCACACGACAAAAATGCCGCTGGTCATATGACTCGCGGCATTTTTTCACCTTTTTCTTGTCTTATTCAACGCTTTCCTTGCCTTTGCAATTGCCTTCATATCTGCACTTTTTCTGCTTTCGACATGAAGTGAACGATACAGTTCAAAACGCTCTTTTGATAATTGGCCATTCTCCAATGCCTGCCTTACTGCACAGCGCGGCTCGTTTGTGTGTGTACAATCACGAAAACGACACTGCGCCGCCAGTTCTGCAATATCTTCAAATGTATCATCAATTCCTTCGTCTACATCACAAAGTCCAATCTCTCTCATACCTGGCGTATCTATTATGACAACATTATTCGGTAGTTCAATCATTTCTCGATATGTCGTTGTATGGCGTCCTTTCGCATCTTTTTCACGAATCTCACCTGTTTTCATAATCTCTGTTCCTGCTAACGCATTGACAAGTGTTGATTTTCCAACACCTGAGGATCCTAGAAGTGCAATTGTTTTTCCTGGCTGCAGATACATCTGTAATTTATCCATCCCATAACCTGTCAAAGCACTGACCGCATGAACTTCTATCTGCGGAAGCATTTCTTTAATCTGTTCTTTCAAGATTTCCACATCTGGACATAAATCTGCTTTGGTCAAAATTACTATCGGCTGTACGCCTTCCTGCAAAACGGTTGCCGCATAACGCACTGCACGATTGACACTGAAATTGTCATTCAACGACATGACAAGAAAGGCATAGTCAATATTTGCTGCCATTGGCTGTTCTTTCATACTTTTTGCTGTATCTGGACGCGTCAGAAAATTTTTTCGTTCACAAATCTCTATAATTTTTGAATCACCTTTTGGATTGTAACGAAAAGTCACATAATCTCCAACTACTGGGAACATAGTTTCTTCCTTATAAAATTTTCCACTTAATTTTGCCTGGATCTCTTTTTCCCAATATCGAATTAGGTAACTATTTTTCTGTACTTTGCTGATACGCCCTATGCACTGTTCATCAAATACGTCCAGTTCTTTTATGCCTTCTTCTGTCTGATGGTACTCTTCTTTTCTTTCTTTCAATTCTAATCTCTCCTGTCTTTATGCCAGAAATCAATTGATCTCTGTTTTTAACAAGATTATAAAAATTCAACTTGTATATGTCAATATTACAGGTGTCCCGAGAATTTTTCCATCCATTCTTGCTCTAATGCCCTCACGGGCTATTACCACATCACCTGATACTCTCCAAATCCAAAGCTGCTGTTTTTTCCAATATGAAGCAATTCTCCTGCAAACAGCAGTTTCATTGTATCTTCATTTGCACCATCAAACCAAACTTTTCCTTTGATTCCACGAAGTGTCATTGCACTGTCTCTTCTATTTGAATAGCGATTGACTCCTTCTAATCTTGACTGTTGGCGCGTAGTAACAGCTGTCTCTGGCGTTTCATCCCAAAATATTTCTGCTTCTATGCCTTCAAAACAGTCCAGCATATAAAGGCGGCGGCGAATGGACGCGATGATTGGATCCATTTGAAGATCACGAATAAATTCTCCCTGATATTTTACCGTGAATGGTGTATGAAACATCAGCATCCCTGAATAACAGGCGTCACTTACATGAGAAAAACTTTTCTGCTGTTCTTTTTGCAGCTGTGATTCCTTTAGCTGTACTTTTTTTAGCTGTCTCATTCGGTAATCAATATATTCTCCCAGCGTGGAAATTTGATAGTTTCCCATTTGAATGCTGTTATTTACAAGAATATCCTGCCAATACTGATTTTTAACAGAAACAATAATAAAATGTGCCTGATGCTTGCCAAGACCTGATACTCCGAGCATACTGATTGCCTGAAGATATTGATTAAAATAAACAATATTCTTTCCGAAAAGAATTAACTGAAAGCTTAACTGATCTCCCTGATAAAACTCTTCCTTATAATTATCACATTCAAGCACATAGCCTACGCTCTCGCCCGTTGTCACAAAAGATGGCTTCTTTTCATATTTAGAATACATGATGCGCTGCACGATACATTCATCTAAAAAATCACATTTTTCACATTCGCGCCCACGCACACAATTAGTACGCAGCAGCATTTCTCCGATTCCACCACGAATAGCAGATACCTTCTGTTTAGGCAGCATGGTATCCTCTGTAAATTGTACTACAAATGTAAGTTTTGTATAGCGAATGTCCTGTGACTTTATTAACAGCTGACTCATGCTGCACCTCCTTCTTCATTTTCACTACAAAGCCTCTTCTGCAAATATACTTGTATTGGCTTTGATTTTAATATCTGCTTAATCGAACAAACGATAAAACTCATCCTTATATCCAGCCATGTGATCCCACACTGCAGGACTAAGCATCTTCTTCTCTGCCATTTCCTCAAGCTGTGGAAGTGTTACCTTGATAACATCCTCTGTTTCTCCCTCTTCAAGATGAACCTCATCAAGTGCCACATCTTTAAAAACGGCATAATTATCGCCAAGGAACTGACCAATATGATTATCTCCAAGCTCAATCAGCTCATCTTCTTCAATCTGAATGCCTGTTTCTTCCTTAAGCTCACGCACAATAGCATGTCTGCTTGTCTCTCCTGAAATCATATGACCGCCCGTGTTCTCCCACTTACCAGGTGCATAACGTTTTTGACTGCTGCGCTTTGTGAGCAAAATCTTTTTTTCGCTGTCAATTACCCAGATACCAACACAGTACAGGCAATATCCATACGGAACATTCTCGCCTGCCTGAATGGTCTTTCCTGTTTTTCTGCCTTGCTGATCATATAAGTCCCATTTTTCCTGTTTTGCCTGCATAGTGTTTTCCTCTCTTCCTCTTTACTTCTACTATTTTCCAATTAAGTCTACTAGGAGTTGCCCACTTTGTCAATATATGATATGATAATACAAAAATAACAGGTTCATTTAACATTACAGTTCACGGCAAAGCCCCATGAACAGTAACTCATTACACAGGAGGCATTATTATGAATTTTTCTTTCTCACCAGAAAACATTTCTGCATGGCGTGAAGGTCATGTTATGAATGATATCGTATTTAATCTCGGATGCTGCTGTCCAGGACAGGGCACTGAGGAAGTCTTTTCTTATATTGAAGTGATACATAAGGATGGAAACCGCCATTATTTCTATGAAAATCAAACTGGCTTTGACCGCTTTGAAAAAGATTTCTATGACAAGCGTTTTACTTCATTCCATGAGTTCTGGACAACAGAAGAAGCTGCCGAGGAAAAACGTGATCTGTTCTCTTTCCGCTACTATGTACGCCGCCCAGAAGATGCCTATACACATCTTACCACTTCTGAGATGGATGAATTAAAGACAAAGCTTCCGGCTTCCTGTAAGAAGCCAGATCGCATCACACAATTTCATCACTATGATCGCACGGTCAACTATCACGAAGACTCAGAAAGCTAAACTTGAAGCATAGGGGGCACGCAAAACACCTTACAAAACAGCAAAACATCCAGACACTCGCATTCTCTTTCGAAGCAATGTCTGGATATTTTTATGTTTTTTGATACAAAAGTTTACTCTACCGTCACAAGCTCATACTCTATACTCCCAAAACCAAGCTCTGCAGCTGCCTCAATTGTATGAACTTCGTGTCTATCATTGCACTCTCACGACCCGCTTGACTTGTAGTGGCGCACGCCAATGCGCCACAGCACATAACACGGGATCAAAAAAATAACAGCAAATAGTGGCATTACCATGTTCCAGAGAGAAGTAGTTCTTCCTAGCAAATATAAGAGCGGATAATATTGAATCAGCGCATACGGAACAATCACGGTACAAAACTGCAGCATGCGCTTTCCGTAGATTCCAATCGGATATTTGCCATATTCTCTTGCACCATCTGTTAACACATTCATAAATTCGAGTCCATCTAGTGTGAAAAAGCAAAGCGCTGCATATACCATGAACAATCCTGAAAAAACTGCTGCCCCACCGATCAGCATAAAAAGAACAGTTAACACGCGCGTCAGATTCCAGTCTATCTGTACAGTCATAACGCCATAAATAAACAAGATAATTGCTTGAAAGCTTCTTCCGATTCTTGATAATTCAAATTTGCTTCCTAATACCTGCAAGATTTCGTTGCGTGGTCTTACAAGGACTCGATCAAACTCGGCATGGCGCACCATTCCAGAAAATGAGTCAAAGCCTCTTGCAAACATTTCTGCCAATGAAAACTCAACCAAAACAAGTGCATAGCAAATCAATACTTCACTATAGGTAAAACCTTTCACCTCGTGGAATCGCTGAAACATGAATGTAATTCCCATAAACACGTTAAATGAAAACAAAAACTGGCCAAGTGTCGTCAAAAAGAAGGAAGTCTTATACTGCATTGCACTTCGAATATGAATACTGATATAGTGCAAATACAGACGAACTGCTGAAATCCTTGCATTCTCAGCTTTCATGTTGCCTCTACTTCTTTTTCTGTGCCTTTTTTCATTTTGATTTCCATTATGATTTCTATTTTTGTTTCTTTCGATTCTTCTATTCATTCTTTCCACGACTCACCCTCCCTGCACAACTAGCTTTTTTTCAGCAAGTTTAGCAAATCGCCATCCAACTCCAACAAGCACAATGAGCCAAAATATTTGAAGAAAAATTGCCTCTGCCATGGCGCGGCCTGATAAATCGCCTGAATAAATTCGAAATGGCACATTCTGCATAGCAGCAAACGGAAGCACCTTTAACACGCGCTGTACCGCCTCTGGCATAAATGGAAGCGGCACGATCTGACCTGACAAAAGCTCACATGCCGATGCGTAAAAAATGCGAATGCCTTGGGCAGAAATCGTAAAACAACAGCTGGTATAAATAATCACGCCTATTGCAACTGTTACTAGTGTTCCAAGTATCATTGTCAGTAAAAATAAGAAAAGCGTCATTGGATCCTGTGGAAGCATCAATTGATATGGCTTTGGCAAAAATAGTGCCACAACTAAAATTGGCGCACAGCGAAGCAATGCCTTTGACACACGGTTCGCGACACTTCTTGCAAACCACATCGAATAAATATGTATCGGGCGGCACATCTCATAGGCAATATTTCCATCCACGATAGATGAAAATATTTCTGCTTCCATCATCCATGCCATGAACAATGCCAAAAATGCCTGCTGCAGCCAAATATAGCTGGCGACAGCTTCAAAGCTCATTGGAAAGGCAGACGCATCTGCCTGATAAAATGCTCTAAAGACAAGAAGTTCCATAAATCCCCATGTAAACTGGGTGACGACTCCAGCTGCTGCCGCTGCGCGATATTGTAATCCCATCAAAAAGCGCATGCGAAAAAAAGAGAGATACTTTTTCATTTGACTCATCCCCCCCTCTTAAATCTCAAGGCTGCGATACAGCTTTACAACTGCCTCGTCCATGGATGAGGCACCCTGCTTTAACTCTTGCGGACTGCCGTCCATCAATATACGCCCTTTTCCGATCAACATAATACGATGCGTAATTGCTTCGATATCCTGCATATCGTGAGTAGTCAATATTACTGTTGTTTTGTGGATTTGATTGAGCTGCTTAATAAAATCACGCACGGCAAGTTTCGACACTGCATCAAGTCCAATCGTTGGTTCATCCAAGAAAAGAATGCTTGGACTGTGAAGTAGCGATGCAGCAATCTCACAGCGCATTCGCTGTCCAAGTGAGAGCTGTCTTGCTGGTGTTTTTAATAATTCTGATAAATTTAGAAGTTCTGTCAGTTCTTCGAGATTATTTTTATACATTGCCTGTGAAATGGAATAAATATCCCTCAAAAGTTCAAATGAGTCAATTACCGGCACATCCCACCAAAGCTGACTTCGCTGCCCAAACACAACTCCGATATCCTTTACATAGGAAATGCGATCCTTCCATGGAATTTTTCCGTTGACAACACAAGTTCCCTCATCCGGCGTTAAAATGCCACTTAGTACCTTAATTGTTGAACTCTTTCCAGCTCCATTTTTGCCAATGTATCCAACCATTTCTCCGTCACCAATCTGAAAACTAATGTGATCAAGTGCGTGAATTTCTTCGTATTCACGCCGAAATAAGCTGCGGCAGGCTTCTCTCATGCCTGCTTTTCTCTTTGCGACCTTATAGGTCTTACATAAATTTTGTACTGTAATCATCGTACTTCCTCCTGGTAGTCATACAAAAACTGTCACGGTTCTCACATATGTGTGAACTGTATCTTGCCAAGTAGGTCTGCCTTTTATGGATTTTGCCATAAAATACCTATCTGATCCGGTTTGTCCCGCCTTCGGGCCCGTCCGTTCTAGGGTTTGTCCGTTCTCGTACATGCTGTACATTCTTTTGCAAAAGGACTTTTACTATAGCGTATTTTCAGGTATATGTCAAGAACTTATTCTTCACATTCTGCAAATCTCAGCTTTTAATTCTTCTGGTGAATTAATCTCATACGGATGGCTGTTTAATCGGATTGTTGAATGAAGGCACGCACCTGTCTCCTTTTTTGTAAGGGTCTGCCCACAAAATGCCGCCCAAGCTGCCTCTTTAGGCACACCATAGCGCTGCAATGCAAAAACTTCCTCATATTCGTGAGCCAACAGCTTTGGATCAGAATAAAAATCAGTGCCGCAAGTCATGCGAACACCTTCTTTTACACAATATTCTACTGCTTTTTGATGTGCTATAACAGCCGGACGCGCATGCTCTGCAAAAAACGATGCGACCTGTAGTGGATTATCATTAGCGGCAAGCAGCTGATAAATTGCTGCTGTCGGAACGTAGAGTATGTTTTTTGATGATAATTCATATGCCTGTCTTTGATTCATGTAAATACCATGCTCGACTGAATCCACACCTGCCTCAATGCACCAGTCTAGGCTGTCTCCGCCCCATGTATGAACCATGACAAGTTTTCCAGACGCATGATAGTCTTGTACCAGCTTGAAAAATATTTCTTTTTTCATTGTTGGAATCAGTACTTTCTCTGGTGGTGCACCGACACCGCCTGTTGCAAAAATCTTTACCCACAGACTGTTTCGTTTTTTTATACAATTCTGAAAAGCACTGTCTTTAGCATTTTCACCATTCACCATTCCAGAGCATTCGACAACAGAAAGCGCATTTTCTTTAGTGCTTTGTTTCCATGCATCTGCCTTGATGCACTCTAGCCCGCCTGCATCGCGAACTATACGAAAACCCATAGCAACAAGTTCATTAAGGCAGCGCTTAATGCGCCCTTCTACATCCAAGCTACTTCTCTTTTCCTGATCATCATGATCAAAATCAGTCCACCCTGCATGGAGGTGGAAATCTACAAAACCTGGAATTTCATATTGTATCTGACTGATGCCTGTTAACACTTTTGAACCGGTCACATCTGTTTGTGCTTTTAATTTGTTTGAATTATCTGCCTTATCTACATAAATTTCTTTTATCCAATCTGCTCTCTTTTCCATGGTTTCTTCCGTTTCCTCTCATTGACTTTCTCTCATCTTTCACGGTCCACTTCTTCACTCTAAATACGGCAGAGTTGGCACACTGTCAAGCAGAAGTTTTCCATACTCTGTTTTAGGTTTAGCAAAAAAAGCTTCCTTTTCTCCTGTCTCTTCAATTTTTCCATCCTTCATTACAGCCACCTCATCACAGATATCATAAATAACACCCATATCGTGCGAGATGAAAAGAATTGTCAGCCCCATCTCCCGTTTAAGTTCTTTGATTAATTGCAGCATACGAAGCTGCACTGAAACATCTAAAGCACTAGTTGGCTCATCTGCAATCAAAAATTTTGGTGAAACACAGAGCGCTCTTGCAAGTGCAATTCGCTGCTTTTGTCCGCCAGAAAAAGATGATGGAAAACGTGAAAGTGTATCTTCTGGAAGTTCCATGCGCTGTACCCATTCCTGACATTTTTCCTTTACATGCGCCCTGTCTGTAACTTTATGAAACAGCATTGCATCAGAAAGTATTTTTTCTATTGTGTGCTTTGGATTTAATGAACCTTCTGGATTTTGAAATACCATTTGAATTTGTTTACACTGCTGCTTGCGATGCAAATGCTTTTTCTTGCTATAAAGCATTTCTCCATCAAATACAACTTCTCCCGTATCAGCCTGCAAAAGCCCAGTGATAACCTTTGCCAGTGTTGACTTTCCTGAACCTGATTCTCCAACCAGACCAAGTACTGTATTTTTTTTAATATCAAGACTGACATTATTTAATGCAGGGTATTCTTTGTATGATGCCTGAATATTTCTAATTTCTAAAAGTACATCACTTTTTTGCATTTTGCTGCCGCTCCTTCTTAATGATATGTTATTATGTTGGGGTTATCTATGTGGGATACGCAAAATTGCTGACAAAAGCATTTTCGTATACTCATCCTTAGGCGTTAATAAAATCTCCTTTGTCGCAGCTCTTTCCACAATTTTTCCATGATGCATCACAGCAAGATGACTGCATATGCCTGCTGCCACTGCCAAATTGTGAGTGACGAACAATATGGCAAAATTCATCTCTTTTTGCAGCGACAAGATCAAATCAAGTGTCTGCTTTTGAACAGTAACATCAAGCGCCGTGGTCGGTTCATCACATAAAAGCACATCTGGGTTACAGGCAAGTGCCATGGCAATCAAAATTCTCTGACATTGTCCACCGGAAAGCTCTGATGGAAGGCGATCCTTTTTAGAAAGCTCTTTCGGTAAGCCAAGGCGCTCAATTAGCTCATTAGCGCGGCATACCGCTTCTTTTTTGCTCACATTTTGCCTTATCATAACAACCTCAATGAGCTGTGCAAAAACAGGACATAGCGGATCGAGTGCACTCATCGGATTTTGAAAAATCATTGCCACATTTCCGTTAATCTTTTTTTCTTCATAGCTCTCTGAAAGATTTTTAGGAAGCAGTCCTATCAGGCTTTTTAATGTAAGTGTCTTTCCTGAACCTGATTCTCCAACTAGACCAAGCGTCTCTCCTCGCTTTAACTGCAAAGAAAGATGATCGACAAGAAGTCGGCCATCTTTTCCAGTCACTATTAAATTTTTTACTGATACAATCGGTTCTACTGCTTTTAAATCTGATGCTATGGATTTCACTGTTTCAACTGAATCAGTCTGCTTTTCCATAAAATTCTTACATCCTTTCTTTTTCTTAACGAAAACGATCTGCAAGCCCATCTCCTATAAATGAGAGCGCCACTCCTGTATATACGACAAACATACCAGGCAAAACTGAAAGCCACCAGGCACTTGTCATAAAGGTTTGTCCTTCTGAGATCATGGTACCCCAATCTGGTGTGGGTGGTGAAATTCCAATGCCCAAGTATCCAAGTGTTACAATAATGACGAGAAGTCCAACCATATCTGTCATTAAAAGGACAATTGCCTGCGGAATAATATTGGGGAGCAGTTCACAAAATAAAATTCTGATATCAGAGTATCCAAGAATCTTTGCTGCTGCAATCCACTCTGAATTTTTAAGTGCTGCACTTTGTCCTCGTGCTACCTTGCAGTAAATAAGCCATCCAACTAACAAATATGTGATAAAGATACCGTGCGAACCTGCACCAGATGCAAATGCGATCACAATGACAAGCAAATAAAATGGAAATGCGATAAATGTATCTGATGCCATTCCTACCAGCCAGTCAATCGCACCTCCAAAATATCCTGCTGCCATTCCAAGAGAAATACCTATTATAAATGGTGCTATCTCAGCCATAACCATAATCCATAGATCAGTTCGCGCAGCATACAGCGTTCTTGTGAATAAATCACGCCCTAATTGATCTGTTCCAAACAAGTGCTTTGCCCCAGGTGCCTGGAGAAACTCTGCAAGATTTTGTTCCAGCGGATCATATGGGCAGATCACAGGCGCCAGTACAGCTAAAACTACCAGTAGACCCATCATAAAAAGACCGATCCACAATGTCGGCGCATGTGTTTTTTTTAATTTTTTTCTTTTTGCCTGTTTCATAACAATATGCGCCTTTGCCCTTTCATTTTACTTAATATGTTATACTGTCACAATTTTTACACTTTTGCCATTCGCGGATCAATCTTCTTTGCAATCAAATCAACAATCAAGCTAATAATGACAACAAAAAATGCGCAGTACAGCGTGATTCCCTCTACAAGTGGAAAATCACGATTGGATATTGCCTCAAATAATAGCTTTCCAATTCCTTTTACAGCAAATACCTGCTCAACCACAAGTGTTCCGCCTATTAAATAAGACAAATTGACAGAAAGCAGCATCAATGTTGGCACTACTGCATTATGAAGCACATGTTTCCATAAAATTACACGTCTTGGAAGCTTTGCTGCACAAAGCGTAAGCACAAAATCTGCATCAAGTGTTTCTATCAATTGCTCTCTAAGTGAACGCACAAGCGGCGGAATCTGCCCAAATGATACAGTTATTGATGGCAAAATCAAACTATAAATCATGCCTGCTGTCCCTTTTTTCAGACCGCCAACTGGAAACCACTTCAAATTGACAGAAAAAATAAGAATCAAAATTAGTCCGATCCAAAAAACAGGCATACCATGCGCAATAATAGGAATAATCCTAATTAAATGGTCTGCAATGCCATCTTTATGTGTGGCTGCCGTAAATGAAAGAAGCAGTGATATAACAATTGAAATAGTCATTGACATGACAACAAGCAAAAGTGTCACTGGTGCATACTGTAAAATCAGACTGCGGCACGATACGCCATATTTAATTGAATTGCCCGTATCTGCATGTAAAAATACATTTTGCAGAAAAATGAGAAACTGCTGCCCAAGTGAATCATTTAAATGCAGCTGCTCTCTTAATTGGTTTACTGCCTCATCTGTCGCATGTTCTCCAAGAACCATAACAACTGGATCTCCTGGCACGAGACGAATCAGTAAAAAAACTGCTGCTGTAACAAGCGCAATGACAAGAGCTGCCCTAATAAGCGCTCTTGTCATCGTTTTATAACTATTATTCTTCAAAATAAACATCCTCAAAGTGGACACTTCCATTCGGCAATACAGTAAAGCCCTCTACATTATCTCTCAGTCCAACTACGTTCTCTGAATTATACAGCGGAATATATGGAACTTCATCTGCTAAAATCTGCTGCAGCTCTTCGTAAACTGCGGCACGCTCATCTCCGTCTGGTGTCACTTGTCCTTTTCTCATCAAATCTGCTGCTGTTTCATTGTTATAAGAAGTCCAGTAGCACTTGCTCCATCCATCTGGATCGACCTGAAATGCAAAAATAGAGTTTGCATCTGGATAATCTGCTGTTGCACTATTGATCATCATAGAGAAATTTAAATCGCGGAAATCTGAACGGAATGTTGAAATTTCCTGTGCATTAATTTCAATATTGATTCCAATCTGTGCACCTGCTGCCTGAATGATCTGTGCCTCCTGAAGACGTGTATTATTTCCAGATGCAATGCTGATCGTGGTATCAAAGCCATCAGGGTATGCAGACTGTGCCAATTCTTCTTTTGCAGCGTCAATATCATACGAAAGCGCATTTACCGTATCATTTGTCTGATACAAAAGTGCACGCGGAAGAACAGTGTTTGCTATCTCTGCATAGCCAAAGGTTAATGCCTTTGTCAGTGACTCTCTGTCAATTGCCATTGCAAGTGCACGGCGTACATGCTCATCACTGAAGTGCTCATCAAGCGTATTAAAGAACAGTTCTTCTACATTATAGCTAAAGCTGGTTGCTGTCTTCGTATCAGCATTTCCATCTACATTTGATGCATTGCTAAGTGACAAATCCTCAATTCCGTCAATCTCACCTGCAAGCAGCTGATTAAGTGCCTGATTGTCATCATCTACTACTTTATATACCAGCTCATCAATATATGGCTTTCCTTCCTGCCAGTAATATTCATTCTTTACAAAAGTCAAATCTCCAGATGGATCCCACTCGGATACGGCAAATGGACCTGTACCGACTGGATTCTTGAAAAACTCCTCCTCAGTCTTTCCACCAAAATCCTTTGGAATAATTCCATTTGAGAAATTGGCAAGCTCTGAAAGAAATGGTGTGTAAGCTGTTCCCAGTGTAATTTCTACTGTCTTTTCATCCACTGCCTCAACAGATTTTACATCTGCCTCAATTGGAAGGGATCCTCCGACTTCAAGATGGCGCTCAATGGAAAACTTGACATCCTCTGCTGTCACATCTGTGCCATCGCTAAACTTTAAACCATCGCGAAGCGTAAAGGTATATATAAGACCATCATCACTGATCTTATGATCTTCTGCCAGCCAGTCAATAATATTTCCATCGTTATCAAAAGTCACAAGTGACTCAAACACCTTATCAATTGCAAAGGCATTATTTTCTGTAATTTCCTGATGAAGATCGAAAGAGGTCGTAGAATCAGATCTGGCATAAGTGAAAGTTCCACCAGATGTTGACTCCTCGCCTGCTAAAGCCAATGTACTGGCTCCAAGACTGAAAACAGCTGCCGCCGCTACTGCTGTAAGAATGTGATGTTTTCTCATAATCGTACCATGCCCTTCCATTCCCCGAAACAGACTTTTTCTCGCCCATCAACGGGGAAACTTTATTTTGCAGTTACAGTTCACGCATCATGCTAAATGCGGATACTTGCAAACCCTCATAACTGCTTAACTGCTTGAGTTCTATCATACCATGTTATTTTTTTCTGTCAACAAAATAAGAAAAGGATTTTTCCTATATTTTGCTATAGGATGTTCTTATATCGAGTTGCATTTATTTTTCTTTTTTCTTTACGTCCTCTTAGTTTTGTGTTACACTGCAGCATAAGAAAGCGAGAGCAAACATGATATTAGCAGGAGGTTTTTTCAATGCAGGAAAACATTGTCATACTTGGAACTGGTTTTATAGCAGGCTATTTAAACAGGGGTCTTCATTATCTTTTTTCAGAATTAAGACAACCAATGGTAGGAAATGTGTGTGCCATCGGAAAACATCCAGAAAAATTAGCTTCGCGTACTAATATATTAAAGGACTGTGTGCTTTGTACAGATCCAATTGACTCTGTATTATTCAAGTTCCATCCTACAATTCTCATAGTCGCGGTGCCGCCGACTGTCTCTGTCGATATTGCAAAAACCATACTTCTTCCCTATTATAATACGCTTCGTGCCGCCTCACAGCCACTGCCAGATTTGTATTCCTTTACTCCAACACCAGATGAAAACTGGTATGCGAATCTTCTCGGAAACGACGTTTCTATCGTTAAAATTCTTCCAAATATTTTTACTGACGTTCATGGAATTGATATCACAAGTGTCGGCATCAATACCATATCCCCAACACCTGCTTTTAAGCACTCTAGCCGCCGTGTACTGCTTGACATTCTGCTTACCCCTTATGGAAAAACAGTTTCTTTATCTGCCTCTCAGGCACTGATCTTTCTGGCCGGAAAAATAACAAGCCATGTCTGCTGTGAAGCCTGTTTTTGCATTCACGAAGCCACGCAAAAGGCTGGTCTTTCAGTTACGCTAAATGATATCGGAAAGGCATTTCAGTATGCCCAGCGATCATTCACAAAATTTTTCGATGATCCAATCCCTTCTCTTCGTCGCAACGATGCTTTACCGCCTACCATGCAGGAATTCATGCATCATTTTTCTGATTCCTGGTTTGGTGGTCTTCACGATTTCACAACCTCCATGCCGGTCTGTGTATCTGATGAGGAAGCACTGTCTCTTGATGTCTACTCCTACGCACTCAACACGATTGCCATCGCAGTAAAAACAAAAGAGGAGTTGGAACAAGATACAAAAAATGCCGCCACAAAAGGCGGCATACTCGAACGAGGAGTTGAATACTTTTATGAAGTTATCGAAAGTGAGCTTGGCAATCAGGCATTTTCTGCCGCTTGTGATCATCCGATTTCTTCTGGCTACTGGGAAACACTTCGCAGTCAGGTATGCAGCCTAAGCCGAGAAGCCTATGAGCGCAGTCTGCATCTTACATCACATTAACCATGCTATTTAGTTTACTGTGTTTTTGTTGCCTGCGCTTTCGTTGTCTTTGGCTTCCATCTAGGATAAATCATCCATGATGCAATTCCTATTACAGCAAGCGCACGCAGCGCCCAAAGCAGATACTGTCCCACCGAATAATATGTATTTTGCTCATATGGTGATAACGATACAGTTATAAGTACATGATGCAGTAAAAATATCTCATATGAATACTTTGAAAGCACACCGATAAGTTTTTTCAGAATCACGCACGGCAAATTTTTTATCCTATCCAGCGCATTTCCTGCTGCCATAAAAATCAGATACCACAAAATGCCTTCGACTGCAAATAAATACCATGTTACACGCTCTGGAAGTGGGATAAACACAACCAGGCACAACACTACAGCTGCTGCCACACCTGTGCGAAGCGACACGCTTTTCACATAGCAATACAGATAAATACCCGCCAGAAAAACAACCACATTTAATAAGATATCCTTGTCCACTCTTCCCGTATTTCCAAGAAGCTGTACCATCACTAGATAATAAAGAATCGCTGCGATTAGTGTTGGCTTTGGATAGCGCTTAACCAGTGCATACAATACCGGAAAGACGATGTAAAGGACAAGAATCATTCCGATAAACCATTCTCCGACAAGGTAGTGGCTTTGAATACCAAACAGCGATGCATAGCCATCAAGTCCGGTAATAGTCCATAAAAATGACAAATCAAAAAGTTTAACTCCGCCGCCAAAGCCACCCATCAAGTAGCAGACAAAGTATGCCATATAAAATGATGGAAAAATACTCCACCAGCGCTTTTTATAGTAAGTTTTTAAGTCACTGCAGCGCTCATAGGAGATACACTGCGCGGCGCCGGACACCAGAATAAACAGTGACACTCCCTGCCAGCCAAGATACCCTTGCGCGCCAATTTTCGTTACAACAAGCGGGCTTTCCATAAGGCGCGCACTCCACTCGCAGTTCATATGATAAAATACAATCAAAAGCATGGCAGCCGCACGCATAAGATCATAGGAAAAATAGCGTTTCTTACTCTCTTTTGTTTTTTGCTGTTCCATCAGATCCGCCCCTCTCTTTTTGCCTGCGCCTTTGAGTAACCGCAGCCACAATAGCTCTGGCGGTACAAATCATGCTCCTTTGACAGCTCCACAGAACGCTTATAGCCATTCTTTTTCTTAAAATCTGAAAACAACCATGGGATGCCGTATTTTTCTCCCACTTCCGCCCCTATCTCATTTAATTTCTCAGCGTTTTTCATTGGACTTATGGAAAGTGTCGTTGTAACATAGTCAAACCCACCATCTGCTGCTAACTTTGCGGCTTCCTCTAAACGCAGCCTATAACAGGCAAAGCAGCGCTCACCGCCCTCGTCCATCTGCTCCATTCCTTTCGTGATCTCATAAAAGCGCTGTGGGTCATATGTTCCTTCCACAAGCTGAATCGGATAAACTGTATCAAGTTCCGAAATTAGACGTGCCTGTTCTGCGACACGTTTTTTGTACTCTGTCTCCTCTGTGATATTCGGATTATAGTAAAATACGGTAATCTTAAAGTAATTGGACAGATACTCTAACACATAGCTGCTGCACGGTGCACAACAGCTGTGCAAAAAAAGTGTCGGAACATGCCCGGCCTTTGTTTCTTTATCTATCGTCTCTTCCAGACGCTTCTGGTAATTAATTTTATTCATAAATTTCGTTTGGTTCCTTTCTTGTCTTTTTTCTATAACTCCATTATAATAAACTCCATGAAAAAAGAAAGGAGTTCTTTATATATATGGAAACAAAACTTGTTCTTCTTGGAACTGGAACGCCTAATGCATGCCCAAATGCAAGCGGCCCGTCTTCCGCAGTTGTTGTTGGGAATCGTGCGTATCTGATTGATTTTGGACCGGGCGTTGTCCGTCAGGCTTCTAAGGCTTATTTTAACGGGATTGATGCACTTCGCCCTGATCTTTTATGCACTGCTTTTTGTACCCATCTGCACACTGATCACACTGCCGGATATTCAGATCTTATTTTTACTCCATGGGTGCTTGAACGCAATACACCACTTAAGGTTTTTGGTCCAAAGGGACTGCGTCATATGACTGACCATATTTTAGAAGCATATTCCACAGATATTGATTTTCGCATTCATGGATTTGAAAAAGCAAATGAAAATGGTTATAAGGTGGATGTGACCGAAATTGAAAATGAAGAAAATCCTGGCATTATCTACCAGGATGAATATGTGAGCGTGGAGGCATTTCCTGTCAGCCACGGCACACTAACCTGCTATGGCTATAAATTCGTGACGGCAGATCGCACAATTGTAATAAGCGGCGATACGGCTCCTCTTGAACTGGTAGCCCAAAAAGCTTCTGGATGCGACATTTTACTGCATGAAGTAGAATATTCAGCTGGTATCTCTGCACGCGAACCAAAGTGGCAGAAATATCACAGAGAAGTGCATACATTAAGCACGGATCTGGCATGGGTAGCAAAAAAGGCTCAGCCTAAGCTTCTTGTTACATACCACCGAATTTACCATATGAATATCCAGGATAACCACATCAATCTGGCTGCTGAAATGGCTCGGCGCGATGAGGCAATCCTGGATGAGATTAAGACCGCTGGGTATGAAGGTTATACCGTAAACGGACGCGATTTGGATGTCTTTTAATGATGTGGTTGGCTACCCGGTAAGCTTACAAAAGGCGGCCTCAACGAAGTGTTTGTCGGCCTCTCTTTTCCGCGGGCACCTGTTACCCTACTTATTATCATACGTTATCTTGAAAGTCCCGCTACAACGTTCGGCCTCGTAAATCACATTCGTCTCGCCGCCATTTACACTACGATACTAAAAATTCTAGTACTTCATCTGCTGTTCTGATACATGATAAACACGTCGGTACAGCAGATTTTTTATTTTCTGGTATTCAGCTTCAGTAACTGTTCTCTGGTAGGTCATAATACGAAGTGGAATTGGGTTTCTTCCCGGAGCAATTGATGGCTGAGTATATGGATATGGATTATAGCAAAATCCATTTCTTTCATAAAAGCTAATACGCCTTTTTTCAAGTTCTCCTTCTGGCAGCTCAACTTCAAGACATGTCATTTTATTTACCTGAGTAAGGACCTCTCTTAACATGCGTCCTCCGATACCACCATTTCGTACTTTGCTGCTTACTGCAAAATGCTCAAAGAATAAGATATCATCAAACTCCCAGGCAGACAAAAATCCATCTATTTCTTTTGTTTCTTCATTTCTATGTATAAACACCTTATATTCTGGATTCTCAAATAATTGTTTCTGGCCTTCGTATCCTCTGTATTCATCATCTGGAAAACTCGCTTCCATAATTGCATACATCTGATCGAAATCCTGTATTTTTAAAAGTTCTGTCATTTTACCCTTCCTCTCTAAAACATTTTTCCGTGTATTTATAAAGATACCTACTTTCCCGAGTAATTTCAAGCGTTCATTTCTGGTATTCTATAAAGTTGCATGAAGATCTTATATACTCTGCCAAATCAGCACTGCTCCGGAAATCATTAACAGCACAATAACGAGTCTTTTAACAGTACGCTCTGGAATGCGCGTTCCTGCAAAAATGCCAAGACCAAGGCCGCCCAACATAAATGGCAATAACATCACCGCCTGCTTTGCAGGATCAAGTGTAATAATCCCCCAGCAAATATACAAAATAATTCGGAAGGTATTTTCAATAAAAAATACCACACTAATATTGCCCTTAAAAGCATGGCTGTCATCTGTGACACGGCTAAGGTATGCGCCAAGTAACGCCCCTACTCCGTAAAGGCCACAAAGAATTCCTGATAATACGCCGATGAAAATAGTAAAACCATTCGATTGTTTCATCGGACGTGGACGAAACTCACGAAGAAGCATTTCTGCTCCGATTAAAATAATTACAACACCAAAAATCATTTTAATTACAGTTGTATCTGCATTTTTCAGAAAGAATGCCCCCGGTATACTGCCAAGCATGACAAGTGCAGATAGTGATCCGCAGATCTTCCAATTGATTTTTTTTCGTTCTTTCCATGCCAAAAGCAGATTTCCCGGGTAACCTAGCAATAATTCTACCGGAGAAATCGACGCATTATTTACTCCAAAACTTAAAATACTTGTAAAAACAAGCGTGTTTGCAAATCCACACAATCCCTTTATAAAAAAGGCGCAGATTGCCGCGATGATCCATAGTATCATAGGTTCTTTCTCCTTATATGTCTCTCCTTTATTTTAATGTTATTTAGTAGTATAATGCGTCAATTCTAATATTTCAATAAATATTTAGGAAAAAATACTTATTATTTTGATTATACAGTTCTACTTTGGGACTCATCATCGTTACCTAGCTGGCGGTGAGACGATGGTTCTTTACGAGGCGGAACGTTGTAGCGGGACTTTCAAAACAATATATGATAATAGATAGTGTAACAGGTGCCCGCGGAAAAGAGACGCCGACAAAGACCTCGCCGAATCCGCCTTTCGTAAGACTTTCGGGTTTCGCCCCTAAGTTCAACATATTGAACTTTTAAAATAATGCTTGAACCATAAATTATATCGTGTTATAGTGTCCTTTGTAAAATTTTGAACTAACAAGAAAGAGGATTTTTTATGCTTCAATTTATTGAGACCATCAATTCGGCCGTGAACAATTTCATCTGGGGTGTTCCGGCTATGGTTTGCATCTTTGGCGTTGGCCTTTATTTGAGTCTTCGCACACGTTTTCTCCAGATACGCAAATTTCCTTATGCAATTAAAACAACAATCGGACGAATGTTCCGCAAAAAGAACGCATCTGATGGTGCTTTGACACCATTTCAAGCTGTATGTACTGCACTTGCTGCAACTGTTGGTACTGGAAATATCGCAGGTGTTGCCGGTGCAATTGCAATCGGTGGGTCTGGAGCTATCTTTTGGATGTGGATCTCTGCTATTCTTGGTATGTGCACTAAATTTGCCGAGGTAACACTTGCCGTTCATTTCCGTGAGAAAAATGCTGATGGCGATCTGGTCGGCGGTCCAATGTATTACATAAAAAATGGTCTTGGAAAACGTTGGATGTGGCTTGCTTATCTTTTTGCCGCCTTTGGTGTACTGACTGTATTCGGAACTGGAAACGCAACACAGGTTAACACAATCACCACTGCTATTAATTCAGCTCTTATTGATTTTCACGTAATCTCTAATGATGCTGTGTCAACTTCTAATTTAATCATTGGTATTGTAATGGCTGTACTTGTTGCACTCATTTTGTTGGGCGGTGTAAAACGTATCGGACAAGTAACAGAAAAGCTTGTTCCTTTTATGGCATTATTATATATCGTTCTTGCTGTCGGTGTTATCGTAATCAATATCCGCACAATTCCTACAGTATTTGCTTCTATTTTTGAAGGTGCATTTAAACCATCTGCCGTAACCGGCGGCATTGTCGGAAGCATGTTTACCAGTATGAAAAAAGGAGTTTCCCGCGGTATCTTCTCTAATGAGGCTGGACTTGGTACTGGTTCCATCGCCCACGCATGTGCAGACACAAAAAAACCTGTAAAGCAGGGAATGTTTGGTATATTTGAAGTATTTACTGACACAATTGTTATCTGTACTTTGACTGCTCTTGTTATTCTTTGCAGCGGAACCACGATTGAATATGGAGCTGCAGCTGGTGCTGAGCTTACCATTTCTGGATTCACCTCTGTTTACGGAAGCTGGGTTTCCATCTTTACCGCAATTGCAATGTGCTGCTTCGCCTTTTCTACTATTCTTGGATGGGGACTCTATGGTGCCCGCTGCATTGAATTTTTATTCTCAGAGAAAGTCATTAAACCTTTCATGGTAGCGTATTCTCTCGTTGCAATCCTTGGTGCAACAGCAAATCTTGGACTGATGTGGAGTATCGCAGAAACCTTCAATGGTTTAATGGCAATCCCTAACTTGATCGCACTGTTTTTACTATCTGGAACTGTTGTCCGTCTGACAAAGGAATATTTCACAACAGAAGGTGCAAAATAAAGAAAAATCTTAGCTTAACTCAAACATACCGTGATACAGCTGATAATATTTTCCCTTCTGCTCTAAAAGATCGTCGTGATCACCTCTCTCGACGATCTTTCCTTGTTCAAGGACCATAATTGCATTAGAATTGCGTACAGTACTAAGACGATGGGCAATGACAAATACAGTTCGTCCCTCCATCAGCTGATCCATTCCGCGCTCAATCAATGCCTCTGTACGTGTATCGACTGATGAGGTTGCCTCATCAAGAATGAGCACCGGCGGATCAGCTACGGCTGCACGCGCAATGGCAAGAAGCTGACGCTGACCTTGTGACAGATTGGCACCATCTGCCGTAACAAGTGTATCATAGCCATGTGGAAGACGACGGATAAAGGAATCGGCATTTGCGATCTTTGCAGCCTTTTCAATTTCCTCCTGCGTCGCATCAAGCTTTCCAAAGCGAATGTTTTCGGCAACAGTGCCAGTAAATAAGTGTGTATCCTGAAGAACTATTCCAAGGGAACGGCGAAGCGCATCTTTTTTGATGTCGCGCACGTCGATTCCATCATAAATGACAGAGCCACCCTGCACATCATAGAAACGATTGATCAAGTTCGTGATTGTAGTTTTTCCGGCTCCTGTAGAACCCACAAACGCAATCTTCTGCCCTGGCTTTGCATACAGACTGATCTGCTTTAATATCATGCGATCATCATCATATCCAAAATCTACATGATCAAAACGCACATCACCCTTTAACTCAACAAGAGTGCCATCGTTCTTTTGCCATGCCCAAAGACCTGTTTTTTCCTTGCATGGAACCATCACTCCATTTTCCTTTTTCACGCGAATAAGATCTGTCTTTCCTTCGTCAATCTCTGGCTCCATATCCATTACTTTAAATACTCTCTCTGCTCCGGCGAGTGCAGCAAGTAAGAAATTACTCTGCTGCGTAAACTGGTTGATTGGAAGCGCTGCCTGACGCACAAATACAAGATAACTTGCCAGACTTCCTAAATCAGTATGACCATTTAAGGCTAACAGGCCACCAAGCACAGCGACAATCGCATAATTGATATAGGAAATGCTTACTACCATAGGAACCATCGTTGCCGCATAGCCCTGTGCACCAGTTCCTGCTTTTCTCAGTTCTTCGTTCTTTGCACAGAATTCCTCAAAGCTTTTCTGCTCGTGATTGAATACCTTGATGACTTTCTGTCCGCTTATCATCTCCTCGATGTAGCCGTTTAACTCACCAAGGCTTGCCTGCTGTTTTCCATAGTATTGTTTACTCTTAGCACCGCTGAAACGAATATACAAGAACATAAAAGCATAGCAGGCTGTTACGATTAAGGACAATTTCCAGTTTAAAATATAGAGAATCAACAGTGTTCCGACCATCTGTATAAATGTCTGAATTACCATTGCAAAGCTGTTGTTAAGTGCATCGGAAATCGTGTCGATATCATTTGTGAATAAGCTCATGATATCTCCATTCTTTCTTGTATCAAAAAACTTAAGCGGAAGCTTCTGTACATGTGCAAACAAATCGTGACGAATATCGTAAATCACGCGCTGAGCTACTTTAACCATTGTCTGGGAATAGCCCCAGGCAGAAAGCGCACCAATTCCAAAAATTACAGCGGCTATTGCCACACCTGCAATAAGTGTAGATACCTTGCCGTCTGCAAGATTGTTTACAACAGGGCGAATCATATAAGTGCCAAGAAGATTGGCAGTTGCGCTTACACTGACAAGAACTGCTACAACAAATAGCATTCGCTTATGGCGTCCTAAATATGATAAAAACACACGAAGCGTCTGTCTAAGGTTTTCAGGACGCTTATTATTCTTCTGAGCCATCGTCATTGCCTCCCTTCATCTGTGATGCATAAATTTCCTGATAGATTGGATCATTCGCAAGCAGTTCCTTATGCGTTCCGACACGGTGTACTTTTCCATCGTCGAGAATCACAATCTGATCAGTATTCATAACGGAGGTAATGCGCTGTGCAATGATGATTTTTGTCACATCTTTGTAATCGGCAAGCGCTTTTCGAATTTTCTTTTCTGTGGCTGTATCAACTGCACTGGTAGAGTCATCAAAAATCAAAATTTTAGCATTTCCAAGAAGTGCACGTGCAATACAAAGGCGCTGCTTCTGGCCACCTGAAAGGTTGTTTCCCCCCTGCTCCAGCATCGTGTCAAGACCATCTGGCATCCGACTTAAAAACTCATCGGCACATGCTGCACGGCATGCCTTCCATATTGTTTCATCATCTGCGAAAGGATTTCCCCACTTCAAATTTTCACGCACAGTTCCTGAAAACAGTACGTTTTTCTGTAGAGTAATATTTACACTGTCACGAAGTACACTCAAATCATAATCGTGCACATTGACACCACCAACACGAACAACGCCCGTTGTCGCATCGTACAGACGCGGAATTAGCTGAACAAGTGTCGTCTTTGCCGATCCTGTCGTTCCGATAACACCAATCGTCTGACCTGCCGGAATATGAAGATTCACATTCTCTAATGCGTACTCGCGAGCATCCTCACGATATTTGAATGACACATTTTCAAAATCAATGCTTCCATCCTTGACTTTTTTCTCACCATTTTCTGGTGAGGTCAGAACAATATTTTCGTCAAGAATCTCTGCAATACGATGAGCACTTGCAAGGGAACGTGTCAATAGAAGAAACACATTTGCAAGCATCATTAGGGAATTTATGACCTGCATAACATAACTTAAAAAGCCAGTCAGATTTCCGACTGCCAGTTCAGATTTTAAGATCATATTTCCGCCAAACCACAAAATCATGACAATCGTAGTGTACATAATTCCCTGAAAAGCCGGAAGATTCAGCACCGCATAGTGAAACGTGGTTTCACTTGACTTTGCCATATCGCGGTTTACCTCTTCAAATTTATCCTCTTCATACTCGTCACGGACAAATGCCTTGACAGCACGAATTGCTGTAAGATTTTCCTGCACAACCTGATTTAATCGATCCATAATGCTTTGCAGTCTGGTGTACATCGGTGCAACCTTACGCACAATCACAAAAAGAATGATTGCTAAAATCGGTGTGCACACCACAAAAACAAACGCCAGCTTCGGATTCATATAGAAGGAAAGACCAATTCCCATGATCAAAAGTGACGGACCTCTAGTAATCGGACGAAAGCCTGAAATTATCATGTTTTGAAGTACATTAACATCTGTTGTCATTCTTGTAATCAAAGATGATGTCACAAAATGATCAAGATTAGAAAATGCATACTGCTGTACTCTTGCATATTCTGCCTTTCGAATCTCTGCACCCCATCCATATGAGGCCTTTGCTGAAAAATGGGCATACAAAAGACCAGTGACAAGTGCTCCAAGTGCAAGCAGTGCCATCTGGACTCCCTTTACATAAATATAATTGACATCGTGATTTGCCACTCCGATATCAATCAAGTTTGAAATCATGATCGGGATAAACAGCTCAAAACCAGTCTCGATCATGACAAACAGCGCGCCGAGAATCATGTCCTTTTTGTAAGGCCCCATATACCCGAACAGTCGCTTCATATCTTTCATAAATTCAACTCCTTTGCTGTTTTTTACATTGTTCATTATACAGCAAAGGAGTTTTTTTTGACAATATGCGATTTTTACGTTATTTTTACTTTTTTGCCTTATCTTTTTTCATACTGCATTACGAGCTCATATGAGTAGCCACGATCTGGATGAAGTGGTTTTGGTTCAAGAGAAAAGTAAACAACACCATTTTCCTTGATATTTAGTTCAATCGAAATATGTGATTCTGGCATTGATACAGGTACCATACGCTCGGTGTGAATCTGTGGACGGGCTGTCTGCTTTAAAAGATCAATCTGATCTTTTGTCGTGTTTGCCGGTTCACCAAGATCATGCCATACCTTTAGCGGATTACAGTTCTCTTCATCGACTGTCTGCGTCAGAAATAGATATGCATCCGTGGAGGCTGCCTGCGTGGTTGGTATCGTCAGATTTAAACAAAGATCTTTTCCAGAACGATTCCTCGTCGCATTCCATGCAATTCCCCTGTAAGAACCATCTTCATATTTCATCACAACACAAGTTTCATCCTTGTAGACACAGATACCTTTCTTCTCTTTTAACTTTTTAAAGAAAGCAAATGTCCAGAAAGTTGGCTTTGGAATACAGCCGTTTGCGACAAGGCCAAAACCGCCATGAAATGGAGTAAACGGTACACCAAACTCTTCAAATACATCACCAAACGTCCAGTATGAATATGATTCGTTATCATCACCAAGGCGCGAAAGCTGATGCGCAATGTATGCTGCATTTTGATTTGTATCGTGAATTGGGCAGTTTGGCACATATGAAGTGTTAAACTCCGTAATGTGAATTGGCAGTCCCTTAAAGCGAGGGAAACTGTCAATAATCTCTCTTGTCGTATGAAGATTGGCAAAGCCCTCCTCTGGATCCATCAGCTCAATATAGCTGTAATGTCCTTGTGTCTTTGGTGGCTCGGAGGTATAGTGATGTCTTGTTACAAAATCTACGGCAAGATCATTTGTTTCACAATATTCCATAAAGGAACGAATCCACACTTCATCGGTTCCTCCGCACACAGCTGGTCCGCCAACTAAAAATCTGCTGTCTAACTTTTTTATTGCATCAAATGTTGTATGAAACAGTTTGAAATACTCAGGCATATCTGCATTTTCCCAGAATCCTGGCAGATTTGGCTCATTCCATACTTCAATTGGCCAAGTAACAACTTCATCGGTGGTATAGCGCTCGCAAAGATGAGACAAAAGCGCCGTTACCATATCAGTCCATTTCTTGTAGCTTGCTGGCGGTGTTGTGTTTCCCTTCCAGTAAAAGATAGTCTGCGTTCCTGATGCCATTTTCTGCGGCATAAAGCCAAGCTCCAAAAATGGACGCAGACCAAGCGAGATATAGCTGTCCATCACACGGTCAAGATATGTAAAATTGTACTCTGACTCACCTTCTGGCGTTTCCTGATAAATACCTATATCATCACAAAATAGTCCATGACCTCTGATATGAGAAAAGCCAATCTCCTTTTGTACAAGTGCCAGCTGATCCTGATATTCTTTTGTCAGCGCAAGTCCCATGCGCCCAGTTCCAATACAGAAATCTACCTGATTACGGAATACATATTCTTTGTTTTCTTCAATTTGAATGGTTTTTTGAATCACTTCATTCATTCTCTTCTCCTCCTGTCCAAAGATGGATTTGCGCTACAGGCAGTTTGGTTTGATTCCAGTCAATTCTAAAATAGCGAGTAAAGTAGATTCCCTCTGCCTGATAGCACTCTTTGCAATCGTTTCCTTTCTGATTTTCTTTTTTCCTTTTTAATATAACCTTCTCCCACTCTAAATCTGAGCGAAGTTCTGCCACAATTGTCTGTGGCAAGTTCTTTTTTGATTTTTCCAGTGTATCTGGCTCATCTTCAAAGCTAACCTCTAACTGATTGATCCGTCTGACACCTTCAAGGTCAACCATAACCCAATGCATCTGTTCTGATAGATGCTTTGATGAATCTGACATTTTTGGCATCCAACTGCCTTCTTCCTCTGCTGTCACAAAATAAGGCTCATGCCCGATCTCAAAGCTATCAGCAAATACTGGATGCCTCTTTGCCTCATCGTACCTTTCTTTTGGCTTTGGCTCTCCTACTGTATACGGCGGTGGAAGCATCGGATTTAACACCGTGTTCTTGGGTTTTGGCTCTCCATCTGCAAAAATACAAATCTTTGCAGATTTTACACCATCTGCTGTTGCACAAATCACATTTTCACCGCCATACCAGCTTCGAAATTCGATTGCAGCAAGTCCATCCAACATGTTTTTCTTTTCTGGTGAGAACGTGATCGTCTTTCCAGTTGGGAAAATACCATCTCCTTTTTCTACTGTGAATGTCAGCTCGATTTCATTTGAAATCGGATTTCCTTCTTGATCCAAAAGTTCTGCACAAATCCATGCATCCTCCTGTCCGTTTGCACGAAATCTATTAACATCACTGCTTAGACGAATCTGAAAAGGAGTGCCTTCTTTCTTTGGTTTTGGTGCACTTTTTCCAGCCAAATGCTCTCGGTACCAGTACCAACAGGCAAGTGGCAAACGATAATAATCGATCATTCCCATCGAACCCATGCCGTCAAAAATACTGCCATGATGAAAGCCACACCACAAAATCTTTCCGCTTCGCCACGGATAGTCAATCTCAGTTCCATCGGTGAATCGCGGCTCAAATTTTCCTGGGCGCGTCTCTATGCTACTTCCATATTCAGAAACCAAACTCGGAAATCCTGGATCATGGTACAATGCTGCTCCATCCCCATTGTAGCCTGCCAGATCTCCTAGCACGTCAAATCCATCTCTCTGCGCACCGCCCACTGCTGCTGGTCTCGATGGATCAAGCTCATGAGAACGCTCTACCATTTTTCGAATCAGCTCTTTTGCCTTATCCTTTACCGGTGCATCGGTAAAGAAAACCTCATTGCACATGCTCCAACAAATGATCGATGGATGATTTCGCTGCGTGCAAATCATCTCCTCTAACTGGTCAAGGCAACTTTTTTCAAAAGCAGTCTGATCAGACTCATTTGGAGGATATGCGCTTGCTGTCCAATATCCTTCCTGTTTGTCGCCTCCCGTTCCCCAAAAGCACATCTCCGACCAGAATAGAATACCTTTCTCGTCGCAAACCTGTGCAAAGTATGGGTGATGGGGATAATGAGAACCACGAATGGTATTCATGCCGCACTCTTTTATCATTTGGATGTCTCTTCGAATCCCTGATCGCGTAACGGCATCCGCCCATCCAGCATGATCCTGATGGACATTCGCACCCAATATTGAGAAATGCTCACCATTTAAGAAAAATCCTTCGTCCTTGTCAAAACGTACCGTGCGGATTCCAACGCTTGTGCGCACACAGTCACACTCGATTCCATTACAAAGTACACGGCTGACTACTATGTACAGTTTTGGCGTATCCGGCGACCATGGTGTAATACCTGTTAAGGAAATTGACTGGCAAATCTCTGAGTTTCCCATAACTAACGGTTCCACGCTTCTTGCAAGAACTTCTTTTCCTTCACAAATACATGTTTCAAGCATCATTGAATCGAATTCGGATAAATCGGATTTTTCCGATGCATGTACCTGCGTCCCAATTTTTAACTCTGCATGCCAGCTGTCTTTTTCCTTCTTTAACTGTGTCGTTTGTACAAACACACCATCTTCTTCAATATAGTCATATGCAGTAAGAATCAGCTGCATATCGCGGTAAATACCACCATTGAATTGATGTTCTCCACCGCGCGGTGCAAGCGTTGCATCCCATAAATTATCTACGCAGACAATCAAATGATTTTGTCCCGGCCGTATATTTCCTGTTAATTCTACCAAAAATGGTGTGTAACCGCCCCGATGTTCCCCAATCTGCTTGCCATTCAATACGACAACTGCCTTTTGAAAGGCACCGAAAAATTTCAAAAGGATGCGTTTTTTGCAATCCTCTTTGGACAACTCAAACCATTTGGAATAGGTTCCATATCCCAAATAAAATTCTTTTTCCATAAAGTATGGAATTCCAAAGGAGTGCGGCAAGCCAATGTCCTGCCAACGATTAATCTCATCCGGTGAAGCCCCTACTTTATCGCCATAGGTAAATTTCCAATTATTATTTAACAGTCGGTATTCTCTCATATTTTTGCTCCATCACTCAATAAACATATTCCGGCCAAATGAATTGGAATTTAGAAAAATCAACGTATCCACCGGTCTGCTCCGTCGAATAATAAAACAGGCCAAAACGACATCCTGTAAACAGATCCATCTTAAAGTACATTGGTTGATCAATTCCTAATTTTTGCCAATTATCGCCTTCTTTATAATAAAATGACGATAAATCTCGCTTATCCGTAAAATCAGCCTCTGCACGCAAGCAAATTGATTCCCCATAAATAGGAACTCGCGCATATTCAAGACCTGGATTTTCATATTCAAACTGGCCAAACACAGTTGTATCCTTTGCCGGACGTCCCATCATAATCAGATAAAACTGATCGTTTTCTTTTTTCACACCTGTAAATCCATAATTACCGATAAATGTACTAATTCCAGCAACATCTCCATTTTTCATATGAGCAAACCTAAGTGTCACCTCTGCCGCACATTTTGGTCCAACGGTTCGCTGTGTCAGCGTATTATACGCCTGAAAAAGAGTTGGCGACAGCTTAGCTGAATGTAGACGCAAATGTCCTGGATTTTCAGTAACTGACCAAAAGTCGTCCATTTGCTGATGATTAAATTCCCAGAAATTTTTTAATGTAATCTGACCATTTTCATCTGGCTTATAGAAAAAATCATCACTTCCATTTATTGCCGCATATTGATAACCTGTATCCAAAACAGTTACCACTTCTGGCACTTTCCCATTCTCACCGATTATCGGAAAACCATCTTCAAAATGCATTGGCATCAGCACGGGCGCTCTTCCAAGCGCACCTCGATCCTGAAACATAAAGGCATACCAGTCTCCATCTGGCGTATCTACCATACCACCTTGTGCCACACCGAGACCGTGATATCCCATATCATCATCTATGATACATTTCCCCTTAAACGCTCCCGTCAGGGAATCCGACACAAAGCAATCCTCTGTTTTCTTTTTTCCCTTTTCCATATGACAAGTAAATATATAATAGTTTCCGTCTTTTTTATACATATGAGAGCCTTCATAGCCAAGATCTGCATTTTCCTTATCTTGTGCCACAATCCGATTTAGACCATTCTCCTCTGGTCCCGATAAATCCGCTTTTAGCTGTGTCAGATAAAGTGTTTTTTGTCCATGCACAATATAAACACGGTCATCATCATCAAAAAACAATCCGCTGTCATGATACCAGCCTTCTATCGTCTGATGGTTCCATGGTCCATTCGGATCACTTGATGTCAGTAAATGTGATTTATGAGTATCATTTGATGTAAATACAATATAATACTTTCCTTTATGATATCGAAATGTTGGTGCCCACATTCCCTCACCATAAATGTTTTGGTTTCCTTCCATATAATAACGCGGTGTATTGTCTAATCTTTTATACGCATGTGAAAAAATTTCCCATTTTACAAGATCGTATGAACGTAAAATTACACACCCCGGCATAAAATACATTGTCGTACTTGCCATATAGTACGTATTTCCAACCCGAATAATATCCGGATCTGGAAAATCAGAATCAATAACTGGATTTTTTACTGTCAATATTTTACCTGTTTTCATAACGCTCACCATATCCTATACTTTCCAGCCAGCGCCAAAAATGCAAACATATAAAGACAGTTATCATAATAGCGGCGCTTTCCCGTGCGAAGCGGTGTCTCCCAAAACTTTTTTACCCACCAAAGTGCCAGCTCTTTTTCAGCAGAATTGATCATTTCTTGCTGCACTGGATCTTTTAACACTGCTAAGCTTCCCTCTGCCGTTGTAGCCAAAAGGCCAACTGGATGAAGTGCCTTTTGATTAAGTACTGTTCCGTCTACCTCATATGTCATATATGGATTTTCTTTATTTACCACGCCAAGTGTATACTGTAAACGAGAAACCGCCTGTGTCTGACCTACATCTGTCTGAAACCATGCATAGTCAAGTCCGATATTCGCTGCTGTGCGATAGGCATCACTGTAAAACCAGTCGTGACGCCCCCATTCAAATACCTTTGTTACAGGTGAGCCATCAAACTCTGCATACTCTGGCGACATACCTGTTTTTGGGTGACTTGACTTCTTCATAAATTCACGGCTGACTTTCGCAGCTTCTGCCCAAAACGGACGATCTTCCTCGTATGCCCACTTTGCAAACAACTCATAAAAATGAGGCAAATGATACGATGGATCAGTAAATGGTGATCCTGGCACAAACAAAATCTGCTTATTTTCACGATTCCACATGGGCTCTCCTGGTCTGCCATTTTCTCCTTTATGAATGCAGGCGCGAAGCAGCTCTTTTGCTTCTTTTTCATATGCAAAAATACCTTCTCCATCCCCCCAACGGTGTGATGCAAAAAACAAAGCCATGGCAAAATATTCCTCACCGTCTGGAGCCGGGCCATAAGAATTTTTCGTGCCATCTGTCTGGCATGACCAAGCAAAATATCCCTCATTTTCGCCTTCTTCCATATACATATATGTTTTTGCCCATTTCCAGATTCGGTCAAATTCCTCTTTCATATCTAGCTGCACACAAAGCATCATTCCATAAGACATGCCCTCTGTACGTGCATCATTATTTCCTGTATCTTCAATATACGCCATATCATCCCCCACAGGGAAATACAGCCGTTCTTTTTCATCGTAAAAAAATGTAGAAATCAATTGTGACAGGCGTTCTTCTACTTGCGCATCGCTGATTCCTATCTCTTTCCAAATATTTCGATAGATTCGTTCTTCCATGTTTTTTCCTCCTGATCTTTTCTTTTCGCCGTTTTCTGTGCTATACTATAAAAAGTCTTTATTTTCGCCCTGAAAGGAGCTGCCATATGAATCCTAGCTATCTTTTTTCTCTTTCCGAATCAAAGCGCGCTTTATATCGCAATCAGCCTGATCTTGCACAAGGCCGTCAAATAAGTGAGCCTGAAGAATACGAGCATCCGCCTTTTGTTGAAAACGCGGCTCTTCGTCTGTGGTACAATGAACAGCCTGATCGCTATATGACGCACTGGCATAATGCCACTGAAATGATTGTTGCACTGGAGAACTGCTACACCGTAACAGTACAAAACCAGATTTTTCATCTTCAACCTGGTGATATTCTTGTCGTTCCCCCTGGTGCATTGCACTCCATACAAGGAAATCCAAAAGGTGAAGGATCTCGCTTTATCTTTTTATTTGAGCTGACAATCTTTAACTCCATGTATGATTTTCGCTTTGTACGCAGTGCTTTTTCTAATGCTGTTTTGATAAACCAGACAACTTGTCCTGATATATATGAGCATGAAATTACAGTTCTCATGCAATGTGCAGAAGTATACTGGAGTGACAGCCCTATTCGAATTTTACAAATATACTCTCTCTTGCTGCAGTTTTTCATTTGTTACACGCAAAATTTGCTTGCTGGTAAAATTAGTCCCAATGCACAAAGTCAGTTAGCAAACTCAGATCACAAAACTGCCATTCAGACACTTTTATCTAAAATTGAAACAGACTTTGAACACATTCCCTCACTTGAGGAAGCTGCCACACAGACCGGTCTCTCAAAATTTTATTTTGCCAGACATTTTCGCATCTGTACTGGACATACCTACTGGGATTACATAAACCAGATTCGGTTAAAGAAGGCCTCCCAGCTTCTTGTCGAAACGAATGATGCTATCTGTAAAATTGCTCTTGCCTGTGGTTTTCACGATGTTTCTTCATTTAACCGCAGTTTTAAAAAGGATATTGGCTGTACTCCCAGCGAATATAGGGCACGAAACAAGTAACGTTACCCTTTCGTTGCACCGAGCGTTACGCCCTTTACAAAATATTTCTGTAAAAATGGATATACAACTAGGATTGGAGCAGAAGCAACAATTGTTACAGCTGCACGTATCGAGGTTGGTGTGATTGTATTTGCTACCTGCTGTCCATTTCCATATACACTAGACAGATCTCGTCCTGACTGTGTGGCCGATGATAAAAGTTTCATCATCTCATACTGAAGCGTGGTCAGATTTTCTTTGCTTGAACAATAAAGGAACGTATCAAACCACTGATTCCATGCGCCTACTGCACACCACAGTGCAACTGTTGCCAAAACTGGCTTGCAGCATGGAAGCACGATCTGCCAATAGCAGCGAAAATGACCTGCACCATCCACCATAGCAGCCTCAGTTAAGCTTTCTGGAAGACCTTGGATAAATGATCGAATAACAATGATATTATAAACGCTTACAAGTCCTGGAACCACATAGACAGCAAAGCTGTTTATCATCTTTAAATCCTTCATCAAAAAATAATTCGGAATCAATCCTGCTGAAATATACATCGTCACGAGAAAATATGATGTGATAAATTTCTTTGCTACAAGCTCTTTTCTTGATAAAACATACGCAATCATAGATCCAAGCAAAACTCCAAGCACAGTTGAGATCAAAGTTCGAAATACAGAATTGATTGCTGCAATAACCATCAGCTTATTTTTAAATACGCTCTGATAGCTGTAAAGTGAAAAAACTCTTGGGAAAAGCTTAATTCCACCGCGAAGAGTATCCTGCGCATCGTTAAACGATACAGCAATCGTATTCCAGAATGGATACAGCATGACAACGATTACACATAGCATAATAAGTGTATTTACTATTGTAAAAATTACATTTCCCGGACGCAGCGCACGCTTACTGATATAAAATTTCTTGCGCGGCCTTCTCATTCCTCTTTGTATCATAACCACTCCTCCTTACATCAGGCTGCTCTCGCCCATTTTATTTGCAATCGCATTAGTTGAAAATACCAGAAACAGTGATATCACAGATTTAAAAATACCAGCAGCTGTTGCTAGTGAATAGTTTCCGATGTTCATACCATATTTTAATACAAAAATATCAATAGTTTGGGAAACATCCTGCAGCAAACCACTTCCCAAAATGTACGGAACCTCAAAGCTTGCATTCATAACCCATCCAAGATTCATAATTAACAATACGATAATGGTGGACTTAATTCCTGGAAGTGTGACATGCCACATCTTGCGGAAACGTCCTGCACCATCAAGCTCCGCTGCCTCATAAAGAGACTGATCTATTCCGGCAATTGCTGCTATGTAAATGATCGAATTCCATCCGGTTTCCTTCCAGATATTAGCAAATGTAGTAATCCACCAAAAATATTTCTGATCACCTAAAAATAATAAAGGCTCTTTAATCAATCCCAGTTTCATAAGTACGTTATTGACTGCACCATCGTTTGTAGAAAGCATCTTGGAAATCAAAGAACACACAATAATCCAGCTCAAAAAATGTGGAAGATATGACACTGTCTGTGTAATCTTTTTGAGTGGAAGCGACTTAATTTCATTTAAAAGAAGTGCAAATACAATTGCAAATAAAAAGCTAAATATCAGATTCATCACAGACATAGCCAATGTATTTCGCATACTTCTCCAGAATTCTATATCTTCGAATAAAAATCGAAACTGATCAAATCCGACAAATTTGGATCCCCAGTAGCCCTTTGCCGGTTTGTAATTTTCAAATGCCATAATCCACCCAGTTAATGGATAATACGAAAAAATAAAGGTATATATCATGCAAGGAACCAGCATAATATAGAGAACTTTGTTTGTTGCAATTTTTTTGAATGTCTTACTTAACGGCTGTTTTTGTTTTTTCTGTTTCATCGACACGACCCCTTTCTCACAGCTCTTTTTTATAAAACAAGAGGAGGGAAGTTGCACCCTCCTCTTACCAAAAGTCACAAATTTACTTGCCCATCTTTAATTCAATCTGTCTGTCGATCTCAGTCTGATATGCATCCAGATCAATTGCATTAAACTCACTCAAGAAATCTTCCCAGATAGAGTCATATTCTGCCTCATCAGAAGCAAGGATCAATCTTGGATAAAACTTCATGGTCACGTCCGTAATCTTTGTGCTTGCAACTGCAGCTGCGCTGCCATCCTCAAGTGACATTGCCCATACTGGATAATATGCCGGACGAATTATCGGATCGGAGAACATCTCTGCCGGATACTTGATTCCATAGCTCTCTAAAAAGCTCTGATCATAATCAGACTGCGCTGCCATATACTCATCAGCTGACTCGTCTGGTCCACATGGCATATCATCTTCCGTGTAAAGTCCTGTCCACTTCGGGCAATAGTTCCACAGTGGGAATCCAGTCTGATCACGCTTTAATGCCGTATCATAATTGATCGCGCGACGCTCATCTGTCAATAATCTTCCTGTTCCATCTTCGTTATAAACCCAGTCAGTACCTTCTTCGCCCCACTGTAAGTAGTCCTGTACCTCTCTTTGAAGCATCCAGTCAAAGAAACGAAGCAGACGATCTGGATTCTCGCAATTGATGGTGATACCAATTCCATTTGTTCCAGTCGGTATACCATTTGACTGATCCAGGTAGCCATCCTTTACACCAGGATTTGTGATTGGAAGAGCAACATAAGTACGATCATATTTTCCATCGGCCTTTAACAAATTCATTGCACTGCTAAAATTCCAGTTCTGATCATAAAAACCAAGAACGGTTCCTGTTGTCAGCTTTGCGATGTACTGGTCATAATCCTGAGTAAATGTATCTGGATCAACTACACCGCTATGATATTCTTCATTTAACTTCTTGTAGAAATCATATGCATCATCACTGATCTGGAAGAAGGATGTCTCAAATGTATCCTGATCAACAAAGATTGCTCCGTCATTTCCTGCTCCGAGAAGATTCTGAACTGGATTTAACAGTGCCCAGTTACGCCAGCCATCTGCTAAAATTTCAAATCCTGTTGTCTTAACGCCATCGATCTCCGGATATTTTGCCATGTAATCCTCAATGACCTTAAAATACTCATCTACCGTGTGAATCTCTGGATAACCAGCTTCTGCAAGAACTGCCTTTTGAATATAGAAGCCAATACCACACTCAAATACAGGTGGATTCTTTGTCACATCGTTCTTCATGGTTCCGTAAATTTCCATGTTGTACATGTGACCATCTTCTTGTGTCAGATAATCTGTTACCTGAGAGTACATCGCATTCAGATTCTCATACTTCGGGATCTCATCCTCAAGCGGAATAAAAGCGCCTGCATCCATCAGCTTTGTAGCTGCATCTCCTGCAAAGATCGCATCTGGATAATCACCGCCTGCAATCATAACACCAAGCTTCTGATCAAGATCACCTACAAGATATTCAAACTTTAATGTAACACCGGTCAGTTCCTGAATCTTCTTGATTACCGGATTGTCCTCTGATGGTGCCACACCAGGGTCACGTACAAAAATTGTATAGGTAATCGGATCGTCTGCATCTTCCATTGGTGTTAATCCACCGTAAATATCAAGACTGCTTGCAGCTGTCTCATCTGCTGATGCCGGAACTGCTGCCAATGTACTAACTGCCATTGCTGATGCCAAAACCATTGTTAACATGCCACGCTTTTTCATAAATGCCTCTCTTTCTGAAACCACTCTTTCGTCTTATGTGGTTTCTCTTAATTTGTTTGATGGTATTATCATTATACCGTAATTTTTCACAATCCTCAATACAGAAAGATCTGCTTTTATTCCACTTTTTAAACCATTTTTATTTGTATATCTTGCTCTATTTGCAAATATTGCTTTTAGTTTCCTTTTTTCCTACGATACTCAGCCGGACTCATACCCGTTTCTTCTGTAAAACGTGAAATAAAATATTTGCTGTCTTTAAAGCCAAGTTCTTCTGCTATCTCATAGACAAGCTGGTCTGATGAACTAAGAAGTTGCTTGGCTTCCTCCATTTTAAGGCGGTTCACATACTGCTTGAAAGTTTCTCCAGATGCTTGCTGTATTACGCGTCCTACATATACCGGACTGATAAAAAAGTGTGCTGCCACCTCTTTTGCCAAAAGCGGCTCTTTGAAATGTTTCTTTATATAAGACAGGATCTGTGACGCAGTTCCCTGCTCATCTACGTTTCCTGTCGTCAGACAATCTGCCGCCATCAAAAACTGATGCTTAACTGCTTTCTCCCACTCCTCATGACGCATATACCATGTACTTTCTCTCCAGTCAAATGTTGTCAGAGAAACCTGCGTATTTTGTGCCTTTTGCAGTAAATCCTGCAAAAGATAAAAGAAACGATAATTAAGCTCCTGAATCATGACAATATTTAATTTTTTCTGCACAGCCTGCGAAATAAGTGCCTCCATACTGTGCACGGCAGCCTCCTTATCATTTTGTGAAAATGCAGCGCGAATTGCCTCAAATCCTTCTTTTTCCTGCTCAAGAAACTGTTCCTGTTCAGATACTTTAAGATCGCTCACTACTTTTTCTTCGCTCCAAAATACACGCGTCATCAGCTCATACAGATGACTGTCGTACTCACTGCGAAATTGATTTGCAGAAAGGTCAAAAATATGCTCGTCCAACAAAATAGCACAGCTAATACCCTGTGATTTCATCCGATGGCGCAGATGACGTCCCAACAAACTCACACTTGACTGATATGCATTCAGGCAATTCTCTGCCACCAGATATGTCAATACGCACCCTCTGCTTCGCACAAATACGCATTGTTCAGACTCAAGCTCCATTTCAATACAGCTTCGTACCGCCTCATACGGATCCTTTTGCTCCCTCCAGGATTCATCCTTTAAAATCACACAATGCATCAAGAAAGTACCTTTCATCAAATCACGCATCCCTGGCTTTTCGCTGTAAAGCATATTTTTTACTACATCTGCCTGCATTAAAAGCTTCTCATTTGCCCGATATGCATGATGCTTGTCAAGTTCTTCCCTTAATTCTTCCAACTCTTTTATCAATTCATCCTCATCGAGTGGCTTAGTCAGATAAGCCTTCACGCCGTAGCGAATCGCTGTTCTTGCATACTCAAAATCGCTGTAGCCCGACAGCATAATGACAAATGGATGATACTCCTTCATCTGCTCTGACAACTCTTTTAAAAGTCCAAGACCATCTAAAATTGGCATACGAATATCGAGAAGCAGTACATCCGGGTGCTGCTGCCGTATTTTTTCGAGTGCATCCTGCCCATTTCTCGCTGTCTGGCAAACACGAAAACCATACATTTCAAAATTAATTACAGCCGGCAGACTGTCACGAATTGCTTTCTCATCATCTACAATCATAACGGTATACATATCCTGCATATTGTCCCCTTTCCTACGACACTTTCAATATCAAATGTCATACGATCCCCATAATATAATGACAATCTTCGATATACATTTTTCAGACCAACACTTTTTCCTTTTTCATCATTTTCCTGAAAGGAAACCTTTAATGCCTCTAGCTTCTCTGCTGTCATACCGCCTCCATTGTCTTCAACTTGAAGATAAAGCATATTCTTTGTAAAGTCGGCTGTTACACAAATGCCCACTAAACGTTTATCCTCGATCGCTTCAAGACCATGCACACATGCATTTTCAACAAGCGGCTGCAAAATCATCTTCGGAATTTTACACTCATAGGCCTCCTCCTGTACATGAATTTCATAGGAAAACTCATCCTCGAAACGATACTCTTGAATATGAAGAAACTCATCTAAAAAGGCAATCTCCTCACGAACTGTAATAATGTTATCATCCCACTCAATCAAATTACGAAACATTTTTGCCATATATTTGATCATCTGAGCTGTCTCAATCTCCCCCTTCACGCGCGCCTTTAATCGAATGCTCTCAAGCGCATTAAACATGAAATGTGGATTTACCTGACTTTGAAGTGCTAAAAAACGCGCCTGATTTGTTTCCCTTTCTAATTGTGCCTGCTGTACCTGCGCTTTATATTCACGCTCAATCAAGTCCTCCAGCTGAGCACTCATACGATCCATACTTTTTTCAAGCACACCAAACTCATCCTGTGCCGTACTTGATTCTGCCTTTTTGATAAAATTGCCATGCGCAATCTCATCGGCCTGCGTGACAAGACGATTTAGCCGTCTGCTAATATTTCCTGCCACAAGATATACACAGCCAAGTGCAAATAAAATGCTGGCAGTTGCCAAAAAAAATGACTGAATTCTGCTTGTTTGAAACTCTTTTGAAATAGTGCTCATATCATAAAGCCCGTATAACGTAAGACCAAAATTTGAAAGCTCGCGTGATAATAAAAGCTTGCCGCTGTCCGCTATTTTTTCTGGATTTATCTGCACCATTTTTCCACTGTTTGCATAACTATTCAGCGCAACGACAACCTGATTATTAGAATCAGTCAATATCATATTTTCAAATAAGTTTGTCTCCTGCAAAATTGCAAGCAGATCATCATATTCTACGTCAACACGAATTAATTTTTGATATGCATCATACTGCTTATAATAATCAAACGCACGAATCACGCTAAGACTTCTGCTGTCAGATGTTCCTGCAATTCTTCTTGTCTCATGAGAAGTCCGAATATATGTATTTGTCTGATTCTTCACTGGATACAAATTGACATAATCAAGAGTTTCACCAAGCGATTCTAATTCCATATCGGATGTCTTTCTCACATAAGCGCCATTCATCAGTGTCGGATTGTCTGTATACAATCTGATCATTCTAATATGATAAGGATACAGATTTGTTTCTGAAAAAAGTACCTGAAACGTTTCCTGATACTGAATCAGATAGTCGAGATCCTTTGTATACTTTTTATCCAGACACTGATACAGCGTCTCGTTTGTTGAATATCGCTTTTCTAATGCAGCGGCCTCTGAAAGCACTGACGCTATTTTTAATGTTTTATCGTCTAGTGCCTCATTGACCGTTGATAACATACGTTCTTTTATTCCACGTTCTGTCTCTAAATAATAAACTGTCTGCTGAAAAATCATCGGAACTAAAATACCGATGCAAAATAAGAAGATCATCTTCTTGACAAATGCTATATTATAGAAGAAATGATGAGCCAGCTGTCTTACCTTTTTCATCCATTGCCACCCCTTTTTCTCAATTCATTTCTTCTATTATACTACTTTCTCTCGATTACGCCAAGACCCACTCCCAGCGTTTTTCTAGCTTTTAGGTAGGCTTTTGCCTGACGCTGAAGCGATGTTACCTCTGAATAGTCTTCAATACACGACCTTCGCTCTCCGAAAATGCGTTCAATCGCCTGCGCATCATCGGGCTCTGAATAACAGTGTGTAAATAGAGCACCAAACTGTAAAATATTGCTATCTGCTCTCATAAATTCACGATTCTTCTCATACAAAAGCCAGCTCTCACAGAAATACCAGTGATATGTGTATTCTGAAAAATACTGCTTCAAAAAGTCATCTGCCTGACGGATGGACTGCACACACGCTGATTTATCAAGTGGTTCTCCCTGCGGAATATGAATGTAGATTGTCGGCTCACCCTTTGGAAATGGCAGTCTGCTGTAATCAAATGTTTCGTTGTAACACGGATAAAACTGAAACTGCAAGCGTCCGATCCGAAACAGCTGAAAGCTTACATGGTTGTGAAGCCAGTTGGTATTTTCCACACCGTTGTTGTGATGATTTTCACACCAGATACGAATATCACTCATAGTTTGAAGATAAATTTCCTCTGGAATCTGTTTTTTCTGATACCACTTCCAGATATTGCATGCGCGAAGAATCACTACGCAAAGCTTCCAAAGAGAATCCAGATTATTTAATGCAGAAAAATCATCACCAGATCCGCCCGGCTGATACGCATTCTCATCGTGGTTTTCGCACGCTGCGGCAAGCTCCTCCAGCTTTGTCCTGTTTTCCTGAAACAAAGTCTTTACACGCACCTGTAACGATGGTTCTAATTTTAGAAAATCCAATAATTTTTCCATTGAATAACCCATTCTTTTACTTTTCCTTTCCAATCTCCGCGCTGACTTTCTGCACTATCTCCTGCATCTGATCCCACTTCGCTTCCATATCTTCAACTAATTTTAACTGTGTACGACAGCGATCAAGATTGTGTTTTTCTCTTGCAATCTTAAAATATACATCTCCCTGCAGATAATCAGTCAAAAAGCGAATGCCGTTTTCATATGTCATCATTTTTGCACCCATCGGCAAAAGGCTGACCTCAAGCGGCGTTAATGAATTGCCACAGCCCTTTAAAAAGCCTCTTGTGTATGTCTCAAACAGCTCAATACTGCAGGAAACAAGGCTTAAATTAGTTTCATCCTCTTCTGCTGTGCTGGCTCCAGTACGAATAGAATCACCAAAATCATTCATCACAAGACCTGGCATAACAGTGTCAAGATCAATTACACAGATTCCCTTTCCTGTGAGGTCATCAATCATAACATTATTTAATTTAGTATCATTGTGCGTAACGCGAAGAGAAAGCTCACCGCTTTCAAGACGATCCATAAATTCACTAGCTACTGACTTATGCTGTCTAATAAATTCAATCTCACGCTGTACACTTGCTGCACGGCCACAAACATCCTCTGCCACGGCACGCTCAAATGTCTGATAACGTTTTTTTGTATCGTGAAAATCTACAATAGTTTCGTGCAATGTTTCCGCCGGGTAATCAGACAACAGCTGCTGGAAATGACCAAATGCATAAGCGCTCTCATAAAACTGTTTTGGATTCTCTGGAAGATCATAACTGGATGCTCCTGTAATGAACTTATATGCACGCCAATACTCTCCCTGTGAATCTACATAAAATGGTTTTCCATAAACAGAGGAAATAATATTTAATGTTTCTCTTGATGGATCTCCTCCATTTTTTTCAATTTTTTTCTTCAAAAATTCCGTTACATTTACAATGTTTTCCATAAGTTCTTCCGGCTGTTTGAATACATTACGATTCATTCTCTGAATGATCACCTTTACCTGACCCATTCCAAAAATATCATACTCTGCCAGGTAAGTATCATTGATATGACCGTTTCCAAATGGACGAACATCTGTCAATGTACCGCTAAATTCAAAGTGGCGCACTGCTTCAAGTGCAAATTCACTTACTTCATACTTCTTTTCCATAAAAAAATACCTCGTTTCCTTTTTTCTTCACTATAACATGACCAAAAATAGGAAGCAAGATGACTTTGAGCTAAACGGACGATTGTATACATAGTGAAGATATTTGTATACAAAACACACTTGAAAAAAATCTTCTTTCCACGCATAATAAAGTATAAAAATATTGCTATGGAGGCGGCTTATGTATTATCCAGGTATTGATTTCCAAACATCTATTTCCATCAAAACCATATATAGCATTCACTATTATGAGTACCGTACCGATTTTACTTTTTCTGGAGAAACGCATGATTTCTGGGAGTTTGTTTATGCAGATAAGGGCGAGACTATTATTACAAGTGATCAGACTGAATTTCGGCTAAAGGCTGGTGAACTTTATTTTCACAAGCCAAATGAATTTCATGCCGTGCGCTCTGATGGGCAAATTGCACCGAATCTAATAGTCATCTCGTTTGGCTTGACAAAAAAGGGATTAACAAAGAAGGCATCGACAATGAATCCATTTTCTGCAAACGCTGAAACAAGTGACTCTTCTGATGGTTGTTCCTCTGCTGAGCAAAAGCTATATGCGCTCTCAGACCGAATTCTTCGTATTGATCAGGCTGAGCGGCGTCTGTTAGCTTCGATCATTCAGGAGGCAAAGCAAAGTTTTGACTGTCGTCTCGATGATCCCTATTTAGCTGCCATGCCACTCAAGCAAACGATGCCGCTCGGAAGTGGCCAGCTCATTCGCCTATATCTGGAGGAATTTTTACTTCATCTGCTGCGCCGGTTTGAACATACGCAAAGTGCAAGAATTGAACAAAAGCCGGCCTCCTATAAATTAAAAAACACGGAAGAAACACTTGATTTGATTACAAATTATCTAAAACAACACCTTCATGAGCAGGTCACACTTGAACAGGTCTGCCATGACAATCTGATCGGGCGCACGCAACTGCAAAAATTGATGAAGGAGCAATTTGATATGGGTGTCATCAATTATTTTCACCAATTAAAAATTGAGACAGCCAAGCAGCAAATACGAAGCGGCCGTCTCAATTTCACACAGATTTCTGCCGGACTGGGTTATCAGTCCGTTCAATATTTTTCACGTCAGTTTAAGAGGCTGACTGGGATGACGCCAACGGAATATTCGTCTTCTATTAAGGCGTTGGCTGAAAATGGTTTTCCCGAATGATTACGAAATGGCAGCCGCAATCGCATACTCAAGTGATTTTGCGATTGTTTCAAGCGGCATTGATGCCACATATCCATTTTTCTTGGCTGCCTGCTCACAAGAATACGGAACATGAATAAAGCCTGCCTTCATATTCGGATATTCCTTCGATGCCAAATGAAGCACACGATACATAATGCTGTTGCAGACATAAGTTCCTGCCGAATAGGAAATTTCACATGGAAGATCGTGTGCCTTTACATTCTGTACCATCTTTGTTACTGGAAGCGTTGAAAAATAAGCAACTGGTCCGTCTGCCTCAAGCAGCTCATCATGCGGCTCATAGCCTGCGTTATCTGCAATCCTCGCCTCTGCAAGATTTATTGCTACTTTTTCTACGCTCACACAAGCACGTCCGCCTGCCTGTCCAACATTGATTACCATATCTGGGTGATGTGTCTTGACTGCATCCTTCACCACCTGAATGCTCTTTGTAAATATAGTTGGGATCTCAAGCTTTATTAGCTGCGCCCCTGCAATTATATCTGGAAGCAGCTTTACAGCCTCATACGCTGGGTTAACGCTTTCGCTGCCAAACGGATCAAAACCTGTCACTAAAATTTTCATCATGATCTACATCTCCTATGCCGCTTACTGACTTTTTTATGATTGCAATTCGAATCACAATTATCTTATGCATCTGATCTGGAATATGCATTCTTCATCTGATTGGTCAGTTCAGAAAGAACCTTTTCAAGTGTTGCGAGTGCTTCTTCCTTTGCCATCTGTGCAATTGCCTCATTTGCCTCATGCTTAATGACAAGGCGCTCTGCCTTATCTGTAGTCTGTGCTAATTTTGCATCATATTTTGCAATCAGCGCATGACTCTTTGCCATTACATGACCTTGATAGCGCTCAACATGGAACAGAGAACTCTTGTAAGATGCATCTGCCATTGCTGCAATTAACCTGCTTGTCCAGTAGAAGTTATCAGTGGACACATTTTTATCTGTATTGGCTACATAATCTGGTGTTTTTTCGACATCTGCATAGAATGGAAGCAATGTATTAAATGCATTGGAGCAAAATGCTACCCATTCAATTGCGCGGCTGTCGTCCTCGTGATCAGCTCTCATCTGAATAACAGAAAGGAAATCAGTTCGATTTACACCGATTGAACGATATGCACCCTTCATAGACTTATCACCATAAGAAAGATATGGATCATATGGTGTTCCCTGATAATGTGAGGACAGTACATATTTCACATCTTCCACTGTAATCTTCTTTTCTGGAATCAGGCACCACGGAAGATCATCGGAAAGTGGCGTATAATCAGCATCAGCTCCATCCCATGTAAAGGTTTGAGGATTTAATGTACGAAGCATATACCATGCACGAGGTGTATTGTACACATGATCTGAATCATCATGGCTTCCAAAAATATCACGCGGAATAAAGCTTCCATCCTGAGAAAGATTTAAATGATTTTTCTCGACAAATTCTTTTAAATCAACTGAGCACATAAAACCTTTCTGCTCACCATAGGCATCCTCTAAGTCAAACTCATCCATTCCAAACTGGTTCGGCATTACAACGTATACATCATCCGGCACTCTTCTTGCAATCCAGTGATGACCGCCAATAGTCTCCAGCCACCAGATTTCATCCTTATCCTGGAATGCGATTCCATTCATCTCATATGTACCGTATGTCTCAAGAAGACTGCCCAAACGCTTTACGCCCTCTCTCGCACTTGTTATATACGGAAGCACAATATAAACGATATCTTCCTCACCGATACCCCCAGCTTTTTCTTCTTTTCCATCCTTTGCAGGCTCATAAACTACAAGCGGATCTGCACCAAGCACACGCGGATTTGAAGTTATTGTCTCTGTTGCTGTCATTGCAACATTTTTTGCATTCACACCACTAGCTGCCCAAATTCCTTCTCCATCAACTGCATTTGGCATGGATGTACAGCGAAGCGGATTGTCAGGCAGTTCAATTTCTACATGAGAAATCACAGAGCGATAAATTTTTTGTCTTTCCTCTGGATGAACTACTACAAATTTTTTCGGCATATAATGTCCGGCTCCTGAATCATCGTTTCGTGCAATCATTGTTGAACCGTCATATGAAGCATTTTTTCCAACTAATATTGTTGTGCAAGCCATATCTATCTCCTCCTAATAATCAGACTATATTTTGTTTTTCAAGTCGCAATTCAGACTCTGCCCCTATCATAGCATGATTTTAGTGACCAGACAACCCTTCCTAGGTTGCTACTCCCCCATTTTTGTGCTATGATACCAAAAGACAAATAAATAGCAAAAGGAGATCGACATAATGAGCACTTCTATTGTAAAATGCCGCACACAGGCACAAATTACACCGCTTGGCATTGACTGCGAAACACCTATGTTTTCCTGGCAAATGGCTGCTTCACAAGCAGGTGCTAAGCAGAGCGCTTATCGCATCATCGTTTCTAAAGATAAGACTATGACTCCCATTATCTGGGACAGTAATATTGTAAAGAGTTATATACAGCACACCGCGTTAACGGCTGACTGCACCAAACTTGAGCCTTCCACACGCTACTATTGGAAGGTCTTCGTGTGGGATGAAGAAAATATGATACATGAAAGCGAAGTTACATGGTTTGAGACTGGGCTGATGGGAAAGGACACTTCCGTGTGGAACAATGCACAGTGGATTGGCTCACCGAAGCAAACGACTAATACCGCCTGCCTGTACTCCTATCAGATGAACGTTGATTTTAAAACTGACATCGGTAATAAAGCTGGCATTGTACTCTCTGCCCGAAATAAGGATAACTACGTATTATTTGATGTGGACATGGATAACCGCACTTTGATGATTTATGAATATTGCGATAACGCTTGGGATGGCAGCACCAAAGAAGGCCATCTTCCAACTGTGACTATTCTTGGCAGCAAAGTTGGCTACGTAATTAGTAAGGAAGCAGTTTCTGAAGGCTTAGAGCATGATTGGAATACAATCTCCATTACAGTTGATAACCGAGAACTTTCTGTTTCTATCAATAATGTGACTGTAATTCAAAAAGAAGCTGACCTGATGCCAAATGCCGGATTTTTTGTTCCGCGCCGTGGATGTCTGTTCTCTATCGGCTTTAAGCAACTAGGCAGCACTGCTTACTATGACAATCTCGTTATTTCCGACCCGAAAACCAACACTGTTTTCCAGAATGAAAGCTTCTCAGATGAATCTGGTATTTTCTCTGTTCTTGGTTCCTGTAAGGATGGCATCTTAACTGTAAAAAATCAGTTTGAACTGGCTTGCCCTGTTCCAGCTATAAATCTGCTTGGTACTTTCCATGCAAACCCATCCAAAAAGATTGCCTCTGCCCGTCTATATGCAACAGCACGCGGTTCCTACCGTGTAAAAGTAAATGGCATTGACGCTGATGGCAGCTTTTTCGCACCAGGCTTTACTGATTATCGCCTTCGTATTTTCTATCAGACATATGATGTGACAAACCTGCTGCATGATGGCGAAAATCAGCTTTTGGCTATCGTTGGCAAGGGTTATTACAATGGTTACTGCGGCTACAGCGGTCCTATGAAATATGGCGAACAAAATTCTTTTATGGGACGCATGATCGTTACATACACCGATGGAAGCAAGGATGAACTTGTGACCGATGATTCCTGGCTTTTTACTGATAAGGGTGCTGTAGTCGACTCTGACTATCTTGATGGTGAAAATTATGATGCGCGCCTGCTTCCAAAGGACTTGTCTCATATCGATAATAACGACAAACGTTGGAAAACATGTGGCATTCTTCCATGGCCAAGCAAGCCAGTTCCTACAAATGGAACCTTTACTAATCCTGTAAAATTTGAGCTTACAGCACAAGAAGGCCCGTCCGCTGTAATTGAGCGTGTGCTGACTCCTGTCTCTATGCAGGAAATTCCGACTGGTCATTTTGTTTACGATCTTGGTCAGAACATGGTCGGAACAGTTCGCCTTCGCTTAAAGGGTGAACGCGGTCTGTCAATTAAGCTTCGCTACGGAGAAATGAGCTATGCAAATGGGGAAATTTACATCAAAAATATCCGTTCCGCTGCCAATACTGACACCTATACCTTTAGCGGTGATCCAAATGGAGAAACTTTTGTTCCTTCCTTTACATCACATGGTTTTCGCTATGTGGAAATCACAGGAAATGGCTGTGAGCTTTCCGATATCAGCTGTGTAACAAGTTTAGAAGGTCTTGTTCTTTGCAACACACCAGACACAACTGGAAGCTTTTCCTGCTCCGATCCGTTAGTCAATCAGCTTCAGAGTAACATTCAGTGGGGACAGCGCGGCAACTCTCTTCTTGTGTACACTGATTGCCCGCAGCGAAATGAGCGTATGGGCTGGACTGGTGATGCACAGGTCTTCGCACCGACTGCTGCCTTTAACATGGATGTTCAGTCATTTATGAATAAATGGCTTCTTGATGTGCGCGACGGTCAGCTAATGTATAATCGTCAGGGCGCTGTCCCTGATACGGCACCTCTTGGCGGCGATAACCGTCCTGCTGGATGTGCTGGTTGGGCAGATGCTTCTGTAATTGTTCCTTGGGAAATGTATCTGGCCTACGGCGATACTCGTGTTCTTGAGGAAAATTATGAATGCATGGCTCGCTGGATCGCTTACCAAAGTCTTGATTCTCGCCAAAACTGCGGTCTTCGCACTGTCGACGGCGTACAAAGACATGATCAGTCAGATCTTTCTTCTAAACCTTTTATTCAGGTTCAGCAAAGCCGAGGCGATCATCTGACATTTGATGAATCTACTCCATTTATCCTGACAGCAACTGCTTATGCCGCTTATGTTGCTGACCTGATGGCTCGCATTGCACGAATTTTAGGAAAAACAGATGATGCCGCCCTTTATCAAAAGCGTTTTGAGGATATTCGCACTGCCTTTCGTGAGGCTTGGGTTCAGCCAGACGGTTCTTTAGCTTACTGGGGTGAAATGAGCAAGGGCACACCGCAGGCAGATGGTACGATTATCAACCAGACACGCTATTGTGAGAATGCAGGAAGCACCCATCATCCAAGCCAAACAGCCTACGCACTTGCAATTGATTTTAATCTTATGCCTGAAGAAACAATGGAACAGACAACCCATTATTTTGTCGAGTCGATCCATAGAAGAGACAATCATCTTTCTGTTGGTTTTCTTGGAATCAGTCACCTGCTTCCTGCACTGACAAAGTGTGGACAAAATGAGCTTGCTTTTACGCTCTTGGAGCAAAAAGGTAATCCAGGATGGCTTTACAGCGTCATAAATGGTGCAACTACGATCTGGGAACGCTGGAACTCCTATATTGCTGAAACAGGCACATTCGGTGACGTTTCAATGAATTCGTTCAACCACTATGCATATGGTTCAATTGGACAGTGGCTCTACCGCACAGTTCTCGGTATTCAGACAGGAGAAAATATTGATGAAGCAGGATACCACAAAATCTTCTTGACTCCATCCTGGGGCGGCACTCTGACCTACGCAAAGGGCGAGCAGGAAACACCATTTGGCAAAATTGCTTCCTCCTGGGAAAAGAAAGAGAACTCGGTTGTGTATCACTGCGAGATCCCAGCAAACACAACTGCCCATTTATCACTTCCAGCTAGCGGCCACAATAGTGTACAAATCCTTGAAGGTGCTGCAATCGCAGATGCTAGTGTATCTGGTGTAGCTGGTTTCGAGCTTGTAAGCGGAAGATATACTTTTAAAATTTGTTAACTATTCATAGTAAGCAAAATGCATTCTTAAATATTGCTCTGAGTAGTTTTGAAATCCGTTAAAAAGGCGAGCATCATGTATGTCTGACAGTAATGTTTCTTGACACACATGTATGCTCGCCTATTATTGATTTTATTTTACATAAGACACAACATTTAAATTACGTTTCGGTGATTTTGCCTCACCTTCTGGATAACCAAGCGCAATCATCGCCCAAACCTGATGGCGGTCTGGAATGCCCCACTGCTTTAACTGATTTCGAATTTCCTCGTCATCACACATCGTCAAGAGTGCGTTTATCCAAACACTGCCAAGACCATATGCATTCGCAGCCAGCATAATATTTTCTGCCGCGCAAGACGAATCCTGAGCACCATTTTTGTTGCGAATATCATTTGAAATCAAAACTAGCGCAGCTGGATTTTCAAAGCCGCTTACGCGCACTTTATGCTCTGCTGCCCGGCTCATAACAAGCTCTTTCCACTGACAAATCTGTTTTTTATCTGTTAAAACAGTAAATCTCCAGGTCTGCATATTTTTACCGGAAGGTGCATAGATTCCACACTCGATGATCGTGTCTAAAAGTTCCTGCGGTACTGGCCGATCTTCAAAGCGGCGCACGCTATGTCTGCTTTTGATGCAGCTTATAACAGACTGTGCTAACGTATCTCCTGCATCGTTTGCTGACGAATCTGATGACTCTTTAGGCGACTTTTCCTCTGCACGACCTTCTTTTCTTTCCTGCCAAATTGTCTTTAATGCGCGACGATTCAGCTTTTGCATGCGATTTCTAGGAAGTTCTTCCAAAAGTACGTACGCCTGTGGCAATTTAAAACGTTCCAGACGCTCTGATAGAAACTTTGTCATACCTGCTTCATCAAACTGACCCGCTTTTGGCACCACAAACAGCACGACAATCTCACCAAGAATCCCCTTCGGATCTGCCACACCAACGCAGGCGCATTCTTCTGCCTGCTCATAACCCGAAGCTACATTTTCAACCTCAACTGGTGAAACTTTCTCTCCGCCTGTATTAATCATATCATCTGCACGACCAAGCATATAGACAAAACCATCCTCATCGCGATATACAAGATCATTTGTCACAAGCCATCCATCTACTAAAGCTGCAGCCGTCTCTGGCTCTCTCTTCCAGTAACCAGACATCTCCAAATCACCTTTTAGCTGCATTCTTCCGACTGCCTCTGGACCATATCCTGTCACAGTCATACCATCCGTGTTCTGGATTCGTACAGTTACACTCTCAAGCGGCTTTCCTATAGACTGATATTTTTCAGGGTTTTTCGCCAGATTTAAGAATACAGCTCCGCCTGTCTCAGTAGATCCCCAAGTATTATGAATTTCAGTATTTGGCAAACTTTCCATCAGTTCACGTTTTTTCTGTGGACTTAAGGAACCAGCACCAAATTCAATATAGCGAAGCTTCCCAAGAATTTCTGGCAGCTGTTTTTTCATCTGCAATTCCATTACACCTAACGATGCAGGAACAGCAGCCATAGCTGTACAGCCAAATGTATCAATACTTCTTTGCGTATCACGCGCAAAAGTAAAGCCATTCTGCAATACAATTGTAGCTCCCGTGTGAATACATGCTCTAAGCACTCGCATACCAAATGAGTGACCAAGCGGCAGAGGAAGCAGCATAACATCCGTTTCTTTCAGTCCATTTCCCTCTGAGGTATTTTCCATACTGGCAGAAATTGCCCTATAAGAAAGCACAACACCCTTTGGAACACCTGTCGTTCCGCTAGTAAACAGCATTTCAGACGGCTGTTCAAAATCAGTTGGATATTTATAGGAAGTTTTCTGTAATTTCTCATCTAATAATTGTATCGATGTTTCCTCAAACACATCCTGCATAGTTTCCTTTAAAGATAAAAACGGTACCTGTGCAGGTCTTTGACGTTCATTTGTAAGGCATAAACGTACCTGTGTCTGCTCACATATCTGTTCCATTGCAGCTAATCCAAGTGATTTATCAAGTGGAACTGTTACAGCTCCCAGATATTGAATTGCCAAATATGAAACAACATATTCAGTTCCTGATACAGCCAAAACAGCTATTTTATCGGTGCATCTTGCTCCATGCTCCTGTAAAATAGCTGCTTCTCTCTTAACTCTGAAAAGCAGTTCCTGATATGTCAGCTGCCTTTTTTTATCACAAACTGCCGGTTTTTCCGGCAGCTCATGTGCATATTTTTCCAAATCTGCAATAATTGTTGTCTTCATCTCTTCCATTGCTTATGCCTGCAGTCTCTCAACCATCTCAGCCATTGCTTCAACAGAGTTAAAGTTTTCCTCGATAATCTCATCATATGGAATCTCAATATCAAACTCCATAGACAAAGCTGCTATGATACCAGTCAATGTCAGAGAATCTAAAATTCCTTCATCCACTAATTCATCTGAGGACGTAAAATCTATCTCCGGATATTCTTCCTGTAATAATGCTAATACTTTATTGTACATAATTTTCCTTCTTTCTCTGCTGTTTCTATACAGTTTTTTTCTTATTATACTATAGCACTTTTTAAAGTGCAAGCAAAAGCAACTGATGCTTTTACCTCTCATCTGAATTTAACCACGTATCAAATACTGTGCTGCAGATTACATCATCTGTTGTTTTATCATATATAACAATATTTATACCACGTTGATTCTTCGAATATTCCTTTCCATTAATTACAACACTTGAATAGTTCCCTGCATTATAACCAGCGCTTTCCACCTTTATTTCACAATTTTCATACGGCTTATATTCACAACTTAATGCCATAGTTCCATCCTTTTGGGAAATAATCTCTCCATCATCTATTACTGCAACAAGGCTTCCACGATAGCGATTAACAAAACGCATATTTAATCCAAGCTTCTCTAACTGTACAAGCTCGTCTTCTGTCAGTCCCTTAACCGCATCATCTTTTATACTCATGCAAATAATATAATCTTGATTATCTGCCATTTCTAAAAACTGAACCATGTCATTTGTTGACTGCATAATTTTATTATTACGATATTTTTCATATTTATCATAGTCTGCCTGCCATGCATCCTCTATCTTCTGAGAGTGCGATTCAAACTGATAATTTTGTGTCAGGTAGCTGCCCAAATATTTTGAAACAGTCTCTGCTCCAATGTAATTCAAATGATTATTGTCAAAGTATGACGTCTCCCTGTCAAATCCCATCTCTCGCTGAAGTTTTCTCTGTGTTAAATCAAGGTAATCCGCATCATTTTCTTCTGCCCAATCTCCCACATAGCGAGCATAGGTATTATTCCACATATCACTAGGAAGCTTTGTAACAATCAGCTTTATTTCTTTCTCGTCACACAGCTTTTTGATTTGCTCCATATAATCAAGTGACCTATCATCTATAGAAAACATAGTTGCTTTTCTATTTTCTTTGTGATTCATATCTGAATACGGCACACAATTTGTTGAAAGCAAATATCCCTTTTGATAGTTCAAAGATGACACATCATCCGTAAAATCTTCTTCTTTGCGCGTATCCCATTTATCATGATATGCAAAAAATTCAAAAGAGGTGTTGATCATCTGATCAATTGATTTGCCCTTTAAATCTAAACAATCATATAATGCCTGAAACTTCATAAATGAAGGTCTAAACTGTCCTATCATACGCCTGTTTCCTGCAATATAATTATTTCCTCCACGCAAAATTGCTGCATCTATCATAACAACTTTCGGACTTTGATATTTGAGCACCTCTTGCATCATATAGTATGCCAACCATGCGCGGCATGATGGAGAATTAAAAGATGCTCCTGTGATTCCATACTCTTTCCAAATCTCAAGAGGTGTAATACCCATATGATACTGACTTGTCCCAATATAAACAACATCCAATGTATCTTTTGGGATGTCATACAAATAGTCAAAACTGTAATAATTATTTGCTTCATATGTCTCATGCTTTAACGCAAACACTTCTCCCAAATTACCAATAATCAGTACTGTAAGCAGCAAAAAAGCTACTGCCTTCACCAATCTTGCTTTTATTTTAATACCCTGCATAGATAAACTCCGATCCACGATAATTTGCACCATACATGCCTAAAACAAGTACCGCAAACAACGCTATAAAATACAAAAACCATCTCACTATGATATGCTGTTTTGCAATTTCTTCACGTATTTTTATTCCTTTTTCATGCAAATGACCTACAAATCCAAGAAGTGCAACGGAAAGCAGCAGCACCCAAACATTTGCTGCATTCAACCCAAATCCAAACAATGTCCCATCAATAAGTACCCAAGGATTCCATACACTTAACATGTTTTTAATAACCAATCGTGTATTGGCAAGTGATCCAGGAACTGTAAGAAGTCTTCCACCGCAGAAAATCAAAAACGTACGAAGTCTGCAAAAATATTTCCAGCCTGATGTCTGCGCATCAATTTTCAAAAGTGTGTTCAGCTTTTTTAGCTCTGGCTGAAAAATCGAGGAAAAAATAATAATACCTCCATAATAGCATCCCCACAATACATAATTTAGACCTGTTCCATGCCAAATTCCTGTCAAAAGCCATACTACTGTCAGTGGGATTATGGATGTAACTGTTTTTCCTGCACGTGTTCCAAATTTCTGTTTAAAAAAGCGGCTGATCTTAATATTCCAACTAGCAGTTGACATTGGGAAAAATACATAATCCTTAAACCATGCCCCCAATGTAATATGCCATCTTCGCCAAAATTCCGCTGTACTCTTCGAGGAAAACGGAACATCAAAGTTCTTGTCAAGTGTTATGCCAAACAATTCAGCAACACCCTCTACAATATCCATACAGCCCGAAAAATCTGCGTATAACTGGACTGCACTTGCCATCAATGCAAGGACAAACACAAGACCTCGATAATAACCTATATGATTAAATACCTGATTTACAAAAACAGCAATGCGGTCTGCAATTACTAGTTTTTTAAAGTATCCCCATAGCATAAGCTGCAATGCCATGCAAAAACGCTGATATTCAAAGCCCTTAAGATTTTTTACTTGTTCAATCAGCTTGGGATAATGGGCAATCGGTCCCTGTACCATCTGTGGGAAAAAACTCATGCTGACAAACAGATTCAAAAAGCTTTTTTCATATTTTTTCTTTCTCCAGTAAATATCCAGAAGATAGCCTACTGATGAAAACGTATAATATGATATTCCAAGCGGCACAATAAGTTTTACAGTATCAACTTTTGCAATTCCTGTCAGTCCATTAATCTGATTCCATAAATCGATCAGCATATTCGTGTACTTGCAATACAAAAGTACCCCAAGAATCAGAATAACACTAACAACAAGCGGTACTTTGCATTTTTTCTTATAGCCGGCCTGAAAAATCATTTTCTCTTTTCCCTTTAAGCCCTGTGAATCAATGTATTGCTGCATCTTTTCGTATTGCTTCCCAATCAAAACAGAACAGCTATAAACAATAATCGCAGTAGCTACAAGAAAAACAAGCTTTTCCCAACCCACATACCAATAAAACAGAAGATTTGCACCTAGAAGCACCCACCTTCTGCATATGCTTGGGAGCACATAATATACAAAAAGCACGGCTCCCAAAAAAAATAAAAAAGTAAATGAATGAAACGACATTTTTTTGCTTCCTTTATCTCATAGTATTAGAACCAAAGCATATGATGATCTCACCGATATTAAACGCATATTTAAAATTCATCTTTGAAACAATTCAAACTGGTATCCAATGCTTCTCATGTGATCAATCCAGGATCCAAGGATCGCTGCGTTTGTTGTAGATGTCGCATGCAGACAATACACTGCTCCCGGAAATGCACTTCTATTTAAGATATCCATTGCCACCTGCGGCGGTTTTTGATTACGTGAATCATAATCTGCATAATATCCGTTAAAGCCCAGTGTTTTGTATCCACAGCTGCCGACAGCTGCGAGCGTACGCTCACTTGCACTCTCATATGGAAGCACAATGTATTTCATCGCATAGCCATAACGATTAATCATTTCCTGGCGCATCGTCATCATATCATTTTTTTGCTGTTCCACTGAGATTAACGGATACTCAATATGACTCCAGGAATGACTCGCAATTGTATGTCCTTCATTGATCATTCGCCTGATCAGTCTCGGGTTGCCTCGCATAAATGATCCGGTAACAGCAAACACTGCTTTTACATTACGTGATTGCAATGTATCTAATATCGAATCGGTAAGACCTAGCATATCATAACCACAAACAAACATGACATACAGTACATTGCGTGATGTATCGCCCACAACCTGACAATTATACTTTCCATACTTACTTTGCATCTCAAGTGCTCTTGCTGCAGATCCTGCCATAGGACCATAGAATGCGTTATTCGGAAGTGAATTGATCTCTCCATTCCATGGTGTGATAGTCTCAAAATACTTCGCGTCCACAATTCCGCCTTCTACATAATACTGCATGCCTTCATAAGCTGTGATTCCTGTGTAATCCCAGTTCAAGCGTCCCTGCTCCACATAGTACCATGTATCATAATACTTTGTCAAACCTGTGTAATCCCACTTTAAGCGGCCCTGCTCTACATAGTACCATGTGTCATAATACTTCGTCAAACCTGTGTAATCCCACTTTAAACGACCCTGTTCTACATAATACCATGTATCATAATACTTTGTCAAACCTGTGTAATCCCACTTTAAGCGACCTTGTTCTACATAGTACCATGTATCATAATACTTTGTCAAACCTGTGTAGTCCCACTTTAAGCGACCTTGTTCTACATAGTACCATGTATCATAATACTTCGTCAGACCTGTGTAATCCCACTTTAAACGTCCCCATTCCACATAATACCATGTATCATAATACTTCGTCAGACCTGTGTAATCCCACTTTAAGCGGCCCTGTTTCACATAGTACCACGTATCATAATACTTCGTCAGACCTGTGTAGTTCCAATTTAAAATGCCATTTTCTACATAATACCAATTGTTATCGTATAACACCAGCCCTGTATAATCTGCTCTTATATGACCATCTTTTACATAATGCCATACATAATCTTTGATATGAATCAAGCCATTCTGTTTGTTTGTTGCTGGATCAGCATTTGCATCACATCCTGTCTCTTCTTCTGTTTCAAGTGCTGCCGTTTCAGTGCTTTCTTCTGCTGTGGTATCTTCGACAGTAGTTTCCTCAGAAGCAGTTGTCTCTTCTTCTGTCGTCGTGATGATCTCTTCTGCTTCTGTCTGTTCTTCTGTCTGTACCTCTTCTGCTTCTGTCTGTTCTTGTGTCTGTATCTCTTCTACCGTCTGCTGCTCTGATTCCTGCAGCTGCGCTGACGTTTCCTGCTCTGTCTGTGTTTCTTCTGGTATCTGTTGTTCTAACACATCAGATGCATATGTAGTTATTTCATTTGTTTCATCAGCATACGACTCGGTTTCTTGTGTCATGCTTTCTGCTGTCGTATTTGTTTTTGCTGCAAACTCTTTTACAGCAAGTTCCTGCGCTGGAACCTCTGCAGCAGACAACAGGGTCAGATAGGCAGCACAAAAAATAGCTGCCGCCCTTTTTAACCACTGTGTTCTCATTTGCGCTCCTCCTTTTTTTGACAGAAATACTGTAAATTCTGATATATAAATTCTATTCTGTCGGCTGGTTATTCCAGTCCAAATATCCCTTTGTCACATAATAGCGATTGCCATTGTATTCTGTCCACCCACTAAACGTCCAATCTATCATGCCGTTTGCCACATAATACCAGCCATTGTTGTAAAAAACAAGTCCAGCATACGCGGTATCTACTATACCATTTCTGACATAATACCAGCCTGATTCTGTATTAACAAGACTCGTATATGTCCAGTTTATCATGCCTCCTCTGACATAATACATCTTACCGTCAGCCTCAACAAACCATACACCTGTCATATTCCATGCTACACATCCGTTATATACAAAATATGTATGGCCATTATAGTCGCATATGCCTGTATATGAAGGATCCTCTTTTCCATTTCTCATATATCGCCATACACTTCCGCCATAAAACAGACCAGTATAAGAAGTATCAAGCACTCCTTTGTTTGACCTTATCCACACATCATCAACAAGCAGATCTCCACTATACCAAGATGCCACCGCACTGTTACTGATATAATACGCAACACCGTCGATCTCTTTTAATCCGGTTACTCCCCAGATGATACGACCATTTTGCACATAATATTGAAGGCCATGATACCAGACTAATCCTGTATAACTGCTGTCATGTACGCCATTTTTTACATAATACCAATTTTTATCTGCACTCATACAAAGACCTGTATATGATTTGCTTAATGTACTGTTTAATAGGCAGTAGATAGTTCCATTCACATCAACAGCTCCATTTTTTTTCCAGATCAGCATACCATTCGTCACATAATATGTATTTCCATTATACTCCGTAAATCCAGTATAACTCCAGTTAAGGACACCATTTTGCACATAATACCAATCTTTTCCATAGTAAACAAGCCCTGTATAGTCGGCATTCAATTTTCCATTTTTCACATAATACCAGACCTTATCATTACTCATACAAAGGCCAGTGTAGCGTGTATTTACCATGCTGTTGATCATACAATAGACAGTATCTCCAGTCTTCACTGCGCCATACACACCCCAATGTAAAATGCCTTTTGTCACATAATAAGAATTGCCATTATATGAAACAATACCTGTATAGTCATCATTTTTCATGCCATTTTTCACGTAATACCAAGTGCCGTTATGAAATGCAAGACCAGTATAACTCCAATTTAATGCACCATTCTGCACATAGTACCAGTTTCCCTGATAGCAAACAAGACCAGTATACGTCGTATCCTGTACTCCATTTGTCGCATAATACCACTGCCCATCAAGCGGATCCTGTGCAAGCCCACAAAAAGATGGTCCTACCAGATAATGAGTATTTGTCAGATATTGAATCAGCGTATTTGCTATTGCAGCCTGACCAGCAGCGTTTGGATGATTGCCATCACTGCTAAACCATTCTAGATGACCATGCAGTGATGTATAGGCCGGCTCTATGTTATAGATGCCAAAAGACCTCATGTTGCTGTATATATTGTTATACTTTGGTATCATATAATTCTGAATATATGCACTTGGTCCCCATCCAACTGCGCCATAAGAAATTTTGGCATAAGGAAATACCATTCTGCAATACGACACAAATTGGTTAATTGCAGTGATCAATTCCGCATCCGCAATCTTCATGTCCGGCAGTCCCCCGCACACAACAATATCTGTAATTGCATTTCGATCTTGAATTGAAGGAAGCACACGCTGAAGCAATGTGATATACGTAGTATGATGTGAATTATAGCCACAAAAACCTGTTCCGCCTTCACTGCATGTGTATACATTTTCACTTCCAAGTGCGCTCTTTACACGCGCCATCCAACTGACTTCTATACGCTCTGGTGTCCAACCGTCTCCATAGCTGTCCCCTAATAGGATAAATTTTCTTCCTGCCAGATTATTTGCCTTAGCTGGCTGTGCACTTTGAATATCATTTCTTTGTTCAATTACACTCTCCTGACTGATTTGCTCTGCATAGCTGGCTGTTTGAAAATACAAAACAGCCAACACTGCTACTGCCAAAAGACCTATTTTCTTCATAATCTTTCTCATTTGTTATCCTACTCTTTTCCTATTACTGTATATTCAATTTCTTTCGATGCATTAGTGAAATAACACCATACAGTATAAAATCAGAATACACCAATAATTTATAAGTTTTTAACTTCATAATTTCATGATAAATGGTGCTATGGTCTTTCTTTACTGCCGCTGTAAATGCACTTGTCATCTTTTTATAAGTCTTGACATCTTTAAATGATAGATAGATACTAAGCTGAGTTCCTGCCATTGATGCGATTCTTTTACAATAATATGCACCACTTTTAACGTTCCAAAGCTTAGATGCACGATATTCTTCATATTCATGCATTAGATGATCCAAAACCTGTCTGTGCATCTTTTCATTCTTTTGAAGACTTTTTATATTCATGCTCTGAGTAGCCAACGAGACACGATACATGTATATCATCTGATCCAGAAAAACAATAGTGCGAATATATGGTGTTGGAAACAGCAAGTATTCCACATCTGTATAAAAACCATTATCTAGTGTAATTCTGTTTTTCTTTAAAAGCTCTGTTCGATACGTCACGTTATGCATTTCCAAATGTAAGTTTTCTGCCACACTTTCAAATGCAAGCTCCTGGTTCATCACTGGCATTTTCAAAATTTCTGGTTTTTTTTCTCCTGTATCATTATCAACACAGCAAAAACTTGTGCATACCATATCAGTATCGTGTGTTTCCAAATAGTCCAAATATGCAGGCATATCCTTTGTATTTACCCAGTCATCTCCATCTACCATACGAAAATATTTTCCTGATGCATGTGCAATTCCACTATTTACAGTAGATCCTGGTCCTGCATTTTTCTGAGCAATCAATTTAAAGGTACCCGGATATTTTTCTTCATATTCTTTTACAATCTCTCTTGTATGATCTTTTGATCCGTCATCCGTTACCAAAACTTCCACTTTTTCTAAAATCTCCGGATGAACAAATGAATCCAAACACTGCCTAATCATAGATTCCAAATTATAGGCAGCTACCGATATGCTCAGTATTTTCTTCATTTTTAGTTTACTCCTTTATTCTCTGATTGGCTCGCTGCCTGAATCAGGCAGCTCATACACATCCAAAATATTGTTGCCATCGGTGAGGTTACATAAACAATCTCTGTCATAACAAAACTTGCTGTTACCATAACCATCAGTATAACAAAATAACTAACACACATTTTGCTAGTATTTTTCAAAATCTTACTCCAGTTTTTTACTATTGTAATAAAGGACAATACTGCCATTGCCAAATAGATTGCAAGTCCAATGACACCCTGTCCCACCAGAATATCAAAAAATACATTGTGCATACTGTCAAAATCCATATGATCATTCGTCACCAGATATGAATTAGGTACATTGTCATACACATAGGCAAGCACATTATTATGACTTACTCCAACAACAGGACTTGTCAAAAAGACCTCAATTGCACTCTTCCAAATATCAGAGCGACGATTTGTAATGTCTCCTGAATATTCCTCTGCTCGTCCAACTTCCTGAACAGGTTCCTTTGGGTTCTCTGATGTATCCTCTTTTTGTAATTCTTCTGATTCTTTTGATTCTTCTTTTTGTTCTTCCTTTACAAGTCCTTCGCTCTGATCCTCTGCAGAAGCATCTTGAACAATGACTTTTTTCGGCATTGCAGCTATTACATTATACGTTTTCTTAATTCCTACCGGAATAATAAAAGCAATTATTAAACCTATCAGCGCGCAAAAGACAGCCACAAGGCGTTTCTTCTTTTGCAATACAACTAAAAGAACATACAATGCTGCACCAACACACAGACAAAGCTGTCCAGTACGTGAATCAGAAAAAGCAATATAAAAGATCTCCAACGCAATATTTAAAACAAGCAGAACGCGAATCACTACACTTTTGTTTATTCTGAAAAATCCAACTGATAACAAAATGCCTACGCAGCACATCACTGCTCCAATATTAGCATCCCAATAGGCGCCGTACAATCTTCCCCAATGAAAACCGATATAATAAATCGGTCCAACCTCTTGATAATAGATCTGTGAATAGCCTGTCATCATAAAATAAAAACTAAGTATTGACAATGCTGCATTCATAAGGATATAGTAAACTGCCAATATTTGAAACTGCTTTTCATTTTTCTGCACCTGCCCATCTGTTTTGTAGCAATATACAAGAAAGAATAAAAAAGCACACCATATTAATGTACGGAAATTGGTATACCATCCATAACGAATATTCACAAGCAGTGACAGCACATAGCTGACACAAAATGCTGCCAATAAGAAAAAGTTTTTCGACTTCCAATACCATTTCCAGTGAATCAGCCGATCAATCAAAAGGATTCCTCCCAAAGCAACTGTTGGCCACAAAAAAAGTGAAATAATAGGTTTACCAAATGTTAATGAGCTCGCCTCCAAAAATCCAACTGTCAAAATGCCAAATTTTACAAGGAGTTCCAGCCACCAAAACGCTGCATTTCGTTTCTTTTCCATCTTATTTTTCCTCCATAAATAGCTGATGTATCTGCTTTTCTTGCATTACTCTGTCGTAAACGCTTCCTTTAAAAAGATCTTTCTGTGAAGTTTTTCTTTGATACGACAAATGATTCTTTATTGCAAGTGCCCATGGTTTTCCCCCATTTTCAATTCCAAGCTGCATACAATTCTCGCTTAAAACTGCTTCTTTTGTAATTGTATCACTTAAAAAAGTCATCAGACCCGCTGCCTGAGCCTCAATTGCAACAATTGGCTGTCCTTCAAATCTTGACGGAAGTACAAAAAAATCCATTGCCTGCATAAGATCTGGAACATCATCCCTCACTCCAAGAAACTTTATATGATTTAGCAGCCCCTTCTCACCCGCTTTTTTCTTAACTGCCTCCCAGTCGGCACCTGCACCAACCGCCAATAAAACGGCATTAGGTACAATCGGCAGAAGTGCCTCCATGATATCCAGCAGGAAAAAATTATTTTTTGCATAATTGTAACTTCCAACATGTCCAATTACAACGTTATGCTCAATGCCGAGGTTTCTGCGCATCTGCATTCGTTTTTCATCACAAAATTCAAATGCTGTATTATCAATTGCATTATGAATAATTTGATAACGACTGCTTTGTCGTATTTTTGATGAAAACATCCATGCACCGGCATCTGTTGAGCAAGCTCTATAGTCAGTTGCTGCACAAGCCAGCACCGGACAAAACATTTTGTGGATCCAAGTACGCACCAGACGCACCAGTGCGCTGCTTCCTCCAGCCTTTGAATTATGTGCATGAATAATAATTTTTTTCACACCCAACCGATGAGCCGCCAATACACCCAGACCATTAAATGCCTCTGAAATATTAAAATAAACGATATCATATTTATTCTGCTTAATCAGCTTATACACAAATCTATATTGCTTTGTTGGATGCTTTAATGATGGCATTTCAATCACATTCGCATGATATACTCCAAAAATACGTTCTAATTCAGGTGTTTTATGATTTGTCAGAAAATCAAATTGTATATTCTGCGCTTTCATAACTTCTAACACACGAAGAAGATATCTGTCAATTCCACTGCTTTTTCCATCAATGACATAACCTGCTAATACTCGCATATAATTCCCTCATTACCTATTTTGCTTTAATCTTGAAAAAATGCCTGGACATTTTTCCTTTACGATATAAATTGCTCGTCCCATAAACAAACAAAACTCTATTTTCTCGTTTCGTATGCCCCATGCTAACAGCTTAAGCAACCGATTATCTGGGTAAAGTGATTCTTTCATACGTTGATAAGTGGGACTTTGAAATTGCTTTTTTATCCAATTTTTTCGGTCTAAATGGCTCATTTTTGCTGCCTTGCTGCAATTTCGTTGCAGTGCTGATAAAAAGTAACGGCAATAAATACCGCCAAGTTGTTTTAATTCATCAGACGTTTCCATCCCCCAGTCGCGATGCATCTGACACATGCGTTCAACACGGCTTTCATGCAATTCAAAATAATTGGGCAGGTACTTTGTCGTCAAACTCCCCTTCTTACGAATTGCATAATGATAAAGCGGCTTTGCAATTTGATTACATGAATCGAGTTTTCTAAATACATCAATATTAAAAATTACATCCTCTATCATTGTAATTTTCTGAAATTGTACACCAAGCTGCCTTAAATAAGACAGCTTATAAGCCTTATTCCATGCATATCCAAACAGTGTTTGACATTCTAAATTCAGCACCTGTTTTCTAACCTTTTGAGGAGTATCAAAATATCCTTCCACTGGAACAATTTTCTTTGTATACTCGATTTTACTACTTTGGTCATAGTATTCTTCTACAAGACCAAATAATACAACTTTTGCATTATTTCTCTTCAGGCTTTTTTCAATTTGCTCCAACAGCTTCGTATCATATCGATCATCTGGGTCTAAAAACAGGATATAATCTCCCTGTGCCACTGCCATTCCCTGATTTCTGGCATTGCTCAGACCTCCATTTTTCGCAAGATGAAGCACCTGGATACGTTCATCACTATCTGCAAGTTCATCACACAACTTTCCTGATAAATCAGTTGCACAATCATCAACTAGGATAAGCTCCCAGTCTGAAAAAGATTGATTTTTGATATCAGCTACAGAATCCTTTAGATACGTCTGCACATTGTATACTGGCATTACAATACTATATTTCATTTGCTGCTCTCTTTTCTGACAACTTCTTATTTATTCTGTTACTCGCCATTTCTTTTCAATGGCATTACCTACAGATTCTTTATTATACTATAATACTTTGATTTTCGCAACCAAAACCTATTGGTAGCCCAGAGCCGATTAATACGACTTTTTCCTTTTATTTTAATTCATTTTATTGTATACTAGGAATATCATCTGCGTTTACGTCATAGACAACCATGATAGAAAGGATTCATAACAATATGAAGCAAAGAAGAATTTTATATTTTGATATTTTAAACATTCTAGCTTGTTTTGGTGTAATCTGTCTGCATCAGAACGGAATCGTCCATGAATATGATATCCATACTTCTGTATTTAAAGAAGCACTTATATTCGAGGTCGGCTTTTTCTGGGCTGTTCCTGTTTTTTTTATGCTAAGTGGAGCAACTCTGTTTGATTACCGCACGCGCTATTCGACAAAAGATTTTTTGATTCGCCGTGCCAAGCGTATCTTGATACCTTTCCTTTTTTTCAGTTTTTTGAACCTAATATGGCGCTGCAAAAACGGCACATTTACGATTGAGGATTATTCATTCTCAAATTTACTGACAATCATTCTTTTTAATCAACATGAAGTTGTTTACTGGTTTTTTCTTCCTATGTTTGCAACATATTTGTGTATGCCAGTTTTATCTTTACTAAAAGATCAAAAAAGAATTTTATGGTATATGTTTTTCGTTGGATTTCTGACACTTTCCTGCTTTCCCCTACTTTTTCGGGCCATTGGAAGCGCATGGAATACAAGTGCAAATTTTCCAATGACAGGCGGTTATCTGATTTTTACAATACTTGGCTATCTGCTTGCCACAACAGATTTTTCTAAAAAACAACGCGCTAGCTTTTATGCTCTTGCCATTTGTTCTGCACTGTTTCGCTATTTTGGAACAATCTGTCTTTCCAATAAGGCTGGATCACTAGATCGCACATTTTTTGATTACATGCAATTTCATTCTGTTTTTCTTGCCTGCGGTGTCTTTATTTTCTTTAAGCAATTACATTTGGAACGCTTCTTTTCAACACCTGCACGCATTAAAAGACTTGCAGCTATCTCTTCCTGCAGCTTTGGCATATACCTAATTCACATCGTAGTTCAGTTCTATGAACCTCGCTTCACAAACTGGACAACTGACAGCTTACTCTATCGTACTGCAGGCTGTTTTCTCACATACGGAATTTCCTTCGCTATCATTTTTACTGCAAAGAAAATTCCTATCATAAAAAAACTAATTCCATAAAAAAAGAGGGGCGCAATGCCCCTTTTAATTTGTCACTGAAGCCAAATACCTATCATACGTCTCATACAGATCATCTGATGTAAAAGCTGTTGTCTGATAGAAGTGCAGATTTTCCCAGATCTCCTCTGAAATACCAACAGTATGTTCCTTTGCATATGACGTAAAGCTTTGTGACCATGCTGCATAGCGAAGCTTTCCTAATACCTGACTCTCATTTTCAGCACTAAGTGCCTCATCAAAATCATCCACGCAGCGAATCAAATAATAATTCTGCTCTGTCTGAATAATATCGCTGACATCACCATCACTCATGTAAATGGCTTTTTCCTCCAAAATAGGATTGAGCGTTCCGCGGCTTACCTGATATTCAATCTGTGAAAAGCGACTTACTTCTTTTGCAACACTCTCAAAATCCTCGCCCGATGAAATACGCTCCTTCGCCTGTTCAATTTCCTCGTATGATGGTGCTGCGATCAATTGAAGTATCATAACACGCTTATCATTGTCACTGACTTCTGTGTTGATGCCTGAGCAAAGCTCATCAATTGCCTTCTGTGCAATACGATATTTTTCATACAAAGATGCTGCTTTTGACTCGTCTGACTGTACATAGCTTTTCTCTTCATCAGACAGACTGCCATAATAATCAGCTGCAGCAGCCTGACAGGCACTGCGCTCCTCATCTGTAAGTGTTACACCAAGCCCTGCTGCCATATCATTTAAAAGTACTAACGTGCAAAGTTCTTCTTTTATTCTGCCATCACGCAGATAATCGGAAAAATCACTCTCTCCTGCCTTTTCCTTCCAAAAATCGCTTTCTCCCAGGTTTTCATAATAAAGATTGTAACGTGTTTGAAAATCCAGAAAGACCAGACTGCACTCTTCTAAGCTCAGTCTGGTTTTTGTTCCGCTAAAAAGAATATGATCATTTAAAGATGTAGAAAGTACAACGTCTCTGCATCCACTAAAGCAAAGCCCTGCCAGACATGCTGCCAAACCTATTATTTGTTTTCTCAATGCTGATACCTCTTTTTCATCATTAATCATCTTAGATCGCGGGAACGAATACAGTAAAGCAGCCCATTCGTAAATGAAACCGTTGCCTTCTCATCACATATCTCATTGCTTATACAGCGTGTACTTCCCTTTTTCAAGGTAAAATTTTCAACTGTGTAAACAAATCCCTTTAATGTAATGCCTTGTGTCTGATCTGTGTAGGATAAAAATGATACATACTTCCAATCATCCATTTTTTCAAGCACAATAGGTCTATCTAGCAGCCTTATTCGATTTTGCTGATCAATTATTTCACATTCAATTCCTTTTGTAAGAGGAATATGAAGAAGTTCCAGATTGCCAAGCATATGATCCATGCGGCCACCCGTTGCACCAAGAATCCAAATTTTATCTGGTTTTTGATCTACTGCAAACTGCACAGCAAGCTCTGCATCTGTCTCATCCTTTTCAGGTGGAAAGGAGAGTAACTTTGTATTTTGATCCTCCTCAAAATGACAAAGCACATCTTTTGAGACTGTGTCAAAATCTCCCATTCCACAATCGCATGGAATACCTGCTGCCAAAACTTTTTCAAGTGCTCCATCTGCAGCCACCACAAAATGTGGCTGCATTTTTTCATAGCACTCTTTTAAAAACAAAGCATCTAATGTTCCGCCCAATACAAGCAATAAGTTTTTCATCCTCTGCATACCTGTCCTGCTTTTATTTGTGCCTATACATCATACCTTCTCTGAATGGTTCATTGCCTCCAGAAGATCGTGTACATTTTGTCCAATATTGCCTTTAAACACACTGCTTCCACTGACAAGAATATCGCTTCCTGCATCTGCTGCTTCCAGAGCAGTTTCAAGACAAATTCCACCATCCACTTCAATTAAAACAGAATCAAATCCATTCTCATTTAAATACTTGTGCAGTGTCTCCACCTTTTTCGTTACTGAATGGATATATTTCTGTCCTCCAAATCCAGGCTGTACTGTCATGGCAAGCACCATATCTGTCAGATGAAGATATGGATAGACCTCCTCAATCGGGGTATGTGGGTTAACTGCAAGTCCTGCCTTACAGCCACACTCACGAATCCACCTTAAAGTAGCCTCAACATCCTCACATGCTTCCAGATGAATCGTGATCATATCACTTCCAGATTCTGCAAACTCTTTGATATAACGGATCGGCTCCTGGATCATCAAATGGACGTCAAATACACCTGAAAAAGCCTTTCTTAGTGTTTTGACAATCGGAAATCCAAATGAGATGCTAGGTACAAAATTGCCATCCATCACATCAATGTGAAGCCATTTCACGTCTGCCTCTTTTAACTCCTGAAGTTGTTTTTCTAAACACGAAAAATCTGCTGATAGTAAAGATACTGCCAAATCTGCCATGTGTTACTTTCCTTTCCTTTACTTATATCGTCTTACTGCATTTAATTCTTTATAAAAAGCTGTATAGCTTTCATAACGATTTTGACTGATTTTTCCATTTTGGACTGCTTCCTTTATGCCGCACGACGGCTCTGAAATATGAGAACATCCTGTAAAGCGGCATTTACCAAGATAAGGTGAAAACTCTGGAAAAAGCAGCTCGAGTTCTTCCTTTTCAAGAGAGAGCACATCTAATGAGCTAAATCCAGGTGTATCAAATAAAAATGTCTGATGACCCAGATAAAAAATCTCTGAATGCCTTGTCGTATGCTTTCCTCTTTTTATTTTCTCACTGACTTCGCCAGTATCCATCCCTGCTTCCGGACAAAAATGATTTACCAGCGTTGATTTTCCAACACCGCTCGGACCTGCAAAGGCTGTCACCTTCCCTGAAAGAAGATGAAACAGTTTTTTGTGTCCTTCTCCTTCAAAATCATGATAGTCAGTAAAGCAAACAGGATAACCAGCTGGCTCATATATCATTTGAACCTCTTTTTTAAATTCTTCTGTCGCCAAATCAGCCTTTGTAAAACAAAGAATAACCGGTACATTTCGCTTTTCCATTAAAACAAGAAAACGATCTAGCAAATTAAAATTTGGTTCTGGCTCACGGCATGCAAATACGATCACCGCTTGATCTATATTTGCTACCGCTGGACGAAACAATTCGCTTCTTCGAGGAAGAAGCTCTGTAATGGAGCCTTTCTTTTCTTCCTCATCAAGCACCTCAATTGTCACTTCATCACCCACCAGAGGTTTTTTATGGTCTTTTCTGAAAATTCCTTTCGCCTTGCACTCGTACTGTGATTCATTCTCTGCCTGTACATAGTAAAATCCGGCAATTCCTTTGATGATTTTTCCCTGCATCCTGTAATTCCTTTACAATTATTTCAGCTTACAGCGCCTGCTGTGTCTGCCTGAGGCGCTGCTACATCAGTACTAGGTGCCGGATCTGGGCTTGGTGCCGGCGCCGGATCTGTACTTGGTGCTGGTGCTGGATTTGTACTTGGTGCTGGTGCTGGATTTGTACTTGGTGCTGGTGCTGGATCTGTACTTGGTGCCGGCGCCGGATCTGTACTTGGCGCTGTTGCTGCCGGACCTGTACTGATAAAGACAATTACAGTATCTCCTGCATGTAAGGATCCATCTGCACTAGTCGCAGCCCATCTTGTTACGCTTCCAACTGCCACATAATCACTTGACTCGTACTGAATCTGTGCACCAAGTGACATACCTGCAAGTGTAGATGTTGCCTGCTCCTGCGTCATATTTGTCAAATCATTAGCTCCTAAGCCTACTGTCGGCGGTCCAACACTAACTACAAGCTTTACAGTTGAATACTCTGGTACAGAAGTTCCGCCCTCTGGTACCTGACTAATTACAGTACCTGCTGGAACAGATGTGCTTTCTGCGTATTCAATTGAATAATAAAGATTTGCAGAACCTATTGCAGAATATGCGTATCCTTCTGCTGAATTACCGACAACACCTGGCACAACTGCCATCTTCGGTCCAAGACTTATAGAAAATGCAATCTCAGTTCCACTCTTTTGACTGGTACCTGGATCAAGGCTCTGACCGCATACCTGACCTGCCTCGGTATTGTCACTGTTAACTTCACTAATCGTTCCTACACTAAAGCCCGCCTGCTCAATTTTGGCGATTGCCTGCTGTTTTGTCATACCATAAAGATTCGGAACATCAATATATTCAGGTCCTAAACTAATGTAAACCTTTAAAGAATCTCCCGCCTGAAGATATCCTTTATCCGGCTCCATGCGAAGCACCATATCTTTTGCATATTCCTCACTGTATTCGCCAACATACTCTACATCAATGTCCTTAAAGCTCCTCAAATAATACTTTAGAATACTAACATTTCCATTGACATACAGTTTACCGTTAATCTCAAACTTATCACTTCCAAGGCTCAAATACACCTTTATGGTACTTCCCTTATCAACAACTGTACCCTTGTCATACTGCTGACGGCACACAAGACCAGTCGCATACTCGTCAGAATACTCATACGTTCTTGCCAAAACAATCTTAAGACCAGCTTCCTTTAATGCCTTTGTTGCTTCTGTAATACTCATACCAAGAAGCTCTGGCACCTTTGTTCTACCATCTGCATTCTGTCCCGATTCATCCTCATATGTTGAGATGATTGGATCATTAGCTGCAGCTGTCGTTTTTTTATTTGATGATATACTCGTTGGTGTACGCTGAAAGGCACCGGAAAGAGAACCTACAATATACACAAGCATAGCAAGCATGGCAACACCAAGCACAGAGCCAATTGCTGCCAGTATCTTATCAAATGCTGTTGCCTCGTCTGGATCTCTCTTTACTTTTTTAGCACGAGAATGCTTTTCTCTTTTATAAGCTTCACTTGAAAAATTTTCGTCCTGATTTCCCGGACCATATGTCTCAAAATCAATCTGCTCATGACGGCGCTGCTGAGCTGCTGCACTCTCTCTGGCAGGTGAGCGCTTAATCTGCTGACTCTTTAAGCTTCTTTCCTGATATGCTGTATTCTCATGCTGACCGCGGTCTGAACGATTGCGTATATCACGCATCTGTTCATCGCTCATAACAGTAGTCTCTCCATTTGCAGTCTCCTCAAGCTGAACAAAATGAACAAAACGCTCATTTGGTGCAACAAGTGCGTGGCGAAGATCCTTTATGAGATCTGCGCAGCTTGAATAACGCTGGTTAGGACGCTTTTGTGTACACTTGAAAATAATCTGTTCAAGGGCAACAGGAACACTTGGCTCAATGTTGCTTGGCGGCACCATTGCCTCATTGATATGCGCTATTGCTACTGCTACTGTCGTATCACCGTCAAACGGGACACGGCCAGTCACCATCTCATATATCGTAATTCCAAGTGAATAAATATCACTTCTCTCATCACAGTAGCCGCCTCTTGCCTGCTCCGGTGAAATATAATGCACAGAGCCTGCTGCACCGTAAAGGTTTGTTGTCTCATCTGTGATCGCTCTTGCAATTCCAAAATCAGCAACCTTAATACGGCCATCCTTTGATATAATAATATTCTGTGGCTTGATATCACGGTGCACAATATGACGTTTATGTGCAGCCTCAAGACCCTGAGCTACCTGAATGGCAATTCCGATAGACTCTTTTGTTCCTAATTTTCTCTTTCGTGTAATATATTCCTTAAGCGTAATACCATCAATAAGTTCCATTACAATGTAGTGAACATTGTCTTCTTCACCGACATCATAAACTCCAACCACATTATTATGTGAAAGGCCGGCTGCTGCCTGTGCCTCCATCCGAAACTTTGCTACAAAGCTCTTATCCTTACAGAACTCTTCTTTTAATATCTTAATTGCTACCAGACGGCTTAGCTTTCTGTCTCTTGCCTTATATACATATGCCATGCCGCCGGAACCAATTTGCTCAAGGATTTCATATCTGCTGCTCAGAATTGTTCCTGTTCGTATCATCTTATCCTCCATAACCCTTTGGGTATTACTCCACTGATGCCAAAATAACAGAGATATTATCCTGACCTCCGTTTTCATTGGCCTGTTCAATCAGAACATTTGTCTTTTCTTCCAGTGAGGCTGCGCCCTTTGCAATCTCAAAAATTGCATCATCGCCGACCATGTTGGTCAAGCCATCCGAGCACAGCAAAAGTAGATCTCCCGGTACAACAGGTTCCTCAAAAATATCTGCTGCGGTATAATCATGAGAACCGAGTGCTCTCGTAATTATATTTTTCTTGCTCTGGTACTCCTCCGAATCTCTTGTAATCAAACCTTTGCGGTACATTTCCTCCACATAAGAATGATCTTTTGTGATCTGGCGGATTGTATCCGAAATCAGATACAATCTGCTGTCGCCTACCTGAAAAACATGAAGCTTACTTGCCTCATCCACAAATGCAAGCGTCAGCGTCGTTCCCATTCCTCTGTATTCTTCATAATCCTGTGACTTTTCATAGATTCTGCGGTTTACCACGCGAATGGCATCGCTCACAATAAGAAGCGGATTCTCATAAACGGATTCGCTGATGCATTCCACCAATTTCTCTACTGCATAGCGGGACGCAAAATCTCCTGCTTTATGACCGCCCATACCGTCGGCCACAATCAGAAGATTTGGCAGCTTCCCCACCGGTTTATCGGATGCAAAAACAGAATCCTGATTCTGGGAACGCATCCTTCCTATATCACTTTTACAACTAATCTGCATTCCAAAAACTCCTTTTATGTATGTTGTTCAAGATAGCTTTTTCGGAGTTGTCCGCATGCGCCGTCAATGTCACGGCCCATTTCTCTTCTAATAGTAACATGTATTGCACTTTTTTCAAGCAATTTTTTGAATTTTTCTATCTGAACCTGTCCAGACTGAACATAATTTCTTTCTTTAATCGGATTCACCGGAATCAGATTGACATGACAAGGAAAGCCATTCAAAAGTGCTGCAAGCTGTCTTGCCTCATCTTCATTGTCATTGACACCAGCTACCAGGCTGTATTCAAACGTAACGCGCCGTCCTGTAACCTCAAAATACTTTTTACAGGCTGCCAGCACATCTTGAATATGATACTTGTTCGCAATCGGCATCAATTCCCTTCGCACCGTATCATTTGGTGCATGAAGCGAAAGTGCTAATGTCACCTGACTGTGACGCGCTGTAAGCTGCTCAATTCCAGGAATTAAACCACAAGTCGAAATAGTTAAATTTCGCTGACTAATATTTAATCCTTCCTCGCATGAGATCAAATCTAGAAAGCGAAATACATTTTCTGTATTATCAAATGGTTCTCCAGATCCCATCAAAACAACATTAGAAATACGCTCTCCAATATCCTTTTGAATCCTGTAGATCTGCTCTAGCATCTCACTTGGGCGAAGGCTTCTGACCAATCCATCAAGTGTAGAAGCACAAAAACGACAGCCCATACGGCAGCCGACTTGTGTGGAAATGCAGACGGAATTTCCAAAACGATAGCGCATCAAAACGCTTTCTATCACATTTCCGTCTTGGAGACGAAACAGATATTTTTTTGTTCCGTCTATTGAGGAGATCCGCACATCAACAGGCGTTAATACAACAAAATCAGCCTGCTCCTTCAATTTGCTTTTCAATGCGCCGGAAAGATTGGTCATCTCATCAAAGGAGGAAACAAGATTCTTATGCATCCAGTTATAAAGCTGTTTTGCCCGAAACCCCTTCTCTCCCAGAGCACTCATCCATGTTGTCAGTTCCGGCAATGTCATAGATTTAATATCTTCTTTCATTTCGTTCTCCTAAGTTCTTTTACTTACAGTTCCTGGAAGGAATCTTACGAAGTCTTGCAACAAAGAAGCCATCGCACTGATTTTGTCCTGGAAGCAGCTTAAGCATGCCGCTTGATGGATCATTTTCCTCGATTTCTTCCTTAATAAAAGGAGCCAGACTTTCGAGTTCGAATGGCATCTGTGTTAAAATATAACGAACATTTTCCTCATTTTCTGCCGGATTGATCGTGCATGTGCTGTAAACTAAAACACCGCCTGGCTTTACAAGCTTAGCTGCATTAACAAGAATCTCTCGCTGTAAGCTTACAAGCTCCGTCAGACGTTCTTGTGTCAGCTGATACTTAATATCCGGTTTTCTTGATAAAATGCCAAGACCAGAGCATGGCACATCAGCCAGTACATAATCTGCTGTCTCTTTTCTTTCCTCATCAGGCACACATGCATCCCACTGCTCAATCTGCATATTATCGGCATGACAGCGCACTCTGTTTTCTTCAATCAGCTCCAATTTTTCCCATGAAATATCACGGCTTAACACCTTCGTCGTGCCGCCTTTTGCCTTTGCAAGATGAATACTTTTTCCTCCTGGCGCTGCACACATATCAATACAAAAACTATTTTCTTGTGGTGCAACACACTGAGCTGCCAGTGCTGAGCTTATATCCTGAATCTGAATAAGGCCATCCTGAAATACCTTTGTACGGCGAATATCACCTGCATCTATCAGTTCAAGACAATCGTCTGCATAAGGTGCTTTCGTTACAGAAATACCTTCTTTCTCCAAAGACGAAACTATTTCTTCTATGCTATATCTTCCTGTGTGACAATGCACATACATTGGATGGCCGCTCTGTGAAACAACAGCTTCAAGATATGCTGTTGCCTTCTCTTTCGGATACCAGCTAAGCAGCTTATCATAAAGCCACTGCGGAACAGAATAATAGACAGATGGCTGATCGCTCCAGTCAAGTGTTGGAATGATTGCTGCCATCTTTCTCGTAACAGCATTGACAAAACCTTTTAATGACCAAAAGCCTTTCTTTGCTGCAAGCTTGACAGCCTCACTGCAAACTGCATGCTCCGGAACATTCATATATTTCAGCTGATAAGCAGCCATTCTTAAAATGTTTCGAATAACTGGCTTTTGCTTAGAAGCCTTTACAGATGCTGCCTTGTCAATTATTGCATCCAGCTCAATTTTTCGCTCTACACAGCCTCGTGAAAGACGCGCGATAAAAGAACGCTCCTTTTGAGACAGATAACTATATTTATCAAGTGCCTGACGAATCACGATATGAGAGAATTGATTCTTCTCTAACACCTCAATTAAAATTGCCAGCACAATCTCTCTCTCATTTTCTTTTTTTGTCTCAGTCATCTCTGCGTCTTCCTCCTGTTAAAATCAAAAGACGAAGCAGCTGTAAAATAGATGCTGCTGCACTGGCTACATACGTCAATGCTGCTGCTTTTAACACACTTGCCGTCTGTCCAACTTCGTCACCAATCAGTATATGCTCTTGATCAAGTAAACGCACTGCACGTCTGGAAGCATTGATTTCTACAGGAAGCGTTACAAGCTGAAACAATACAACTAAACTAAACAACAGCAGTCCGGCATTTAAAAATAAACTGCCTGTGGAGCTGTTGATAAAAAGACCAATTACAATTAACGGCCATGACAAATAAGAACCAAAATTGACAACTGGAACGAGTGCGCTTCGAATAGAAAGCGGCACATAGCCTTTCGCATGCTGCATTGCATGACCACACTCATGAGCTGCAACACCAATAGCAGCTACAGTTGTTGCATTGTATACTGCATCTGAAAGACTAAGCGTTTTGTTTCGCGGATCATAATGATCTGTCAAACTGCCTGATATGTGCTGAATCTGCACATCATAAATGCCCTGTGAGTGCAAAAGCTTTTGTGCAGCCTGCGCACCTGTCAGACCACTTCTTGCATAGACAGATGAATAACGATTAAATGTTCTGTTTACTAATGCTGATGCACCTACTGAAAGCAGTGCACCAATTAAAACAAGTATATAAGTAGGATCCCAGTAATAATATGGCATACACTTCACCTCCGTGATGTTATATTTTTATGCCTTTCACACCTGTGTAAATAACTCTCCCTGTGCAATTGGATAACCTCTCAGGTAAGCATCAACTGTCATGTTCTTTTTTCCCTCCGGCTGAAGCATACGAAGTGACAATGCACCATTACCAGCCTTAACAATCAGCTGATCTTTTTCACTGACAATAACAGTTCCTGGCATAGCTGCCGCCTGACTTTCTGTAAGCGTTTCCTGACAAACTACATCACAATCCCAAATCTTAACTGTTTTTCCATGTATCTTTGTAAAGGTACCTGGCCATGAATTTAAGCCTCGAACTAATCGCTCAATACGATCAGCATCCATTGTCCAGTCAATATTTCCCATTGTTTTTTCAAGCTTAGGTGCATATGTGCTTTCTTCCTCGCACTGCGGAATACGAACTGCACTTCCATCCTCTAACTGATCAATTGTCTTCAAAAGAAGCGGACCGCCCATCATGCTAAGCTTATCGTGCAGGCTGTCTCCTGTCTCCTTAGGATCAAGTGTGACTGTGTCCTTAAGCAACATATCACCCTTATCGATCTCACGACACATATACATTGTCGTAACACCGCTTTCCTTTTCGCCATTTATAACAGCCCACTGAATCGGACCTGCACCGCGATACTTTGGAAGCAAAGATGCATGCACATTGATACAGCCATACTTTGGCATTTCACGAATCTTCTTTGTAACAAACTGGCCAAATGCGACAACTACAATTAACTCTGGCTCATAGGCACGAAGCTCATCTATAACTTCTGGCACACTCACATTTACTGGCTGCATCACAGGAATATTATGTGCAAGTGCACACTCCTTTACCGGTGAAAACTGCATATTTTTTCCTCTGCCCTTTGGTCTGTCTGGCTGTGTGACAACCGCAACAACCTCATGTCTGCTATTAATAAGACTTTGTAATACCGGAACTGCAAAATCTGGTGTTCCCATAAAAATAATTCTCAAACCAACCACTCCTTTGTCTTGATTTTCTTATTTGTGAATTTCTTCTTCAGTAAATTCCTCATAAGCATCCTCGTACAGTTCTTCTTCCTCATCCTCCGGCAAATCTTCATTATTGATCAGACCGCCCTCTGCCTTATCACTGTACAAAATACCATCAAGATGATCGCACTCATGACAAATGCATCTTGCCAGAAGACCTTCGCCCTCTAAGACGTACTCCTCTCCGCGCTCATTTAATGCCTTTACCTTTACATAATCAGGTCTTGTTACAATACCGCTCTTTCCCGGAATGCTAAGACATCCCTCATAGCCTGTCTGCTCACCGCTAACCTCTAAAATTTGTGGATTGATCAATACATGCTGATTGTCATCTGTATCCATAACAACAATGCGCTTTAATACACCGATCTGCGGAGCTGCCAAGCCTACACCGCCGCTCTCATACATTGTATCAAACATATCCTCGATTAAAATTCTTGTTCTTAAACTTACAGACTTTACTGGCTTGCATACCTTGCGAAGACACTCATCGCCCTCTGTTCTAACTGTTCTGATTCCCATATTGTACTCCTCTCTCATATCACAATAAAACGTATCAGCAGACAGTTACAAAAATAGATACTTTCTGTACAGCTGCCTGTTCTGTTATCTCTTGAATAAGCTCCATAGCCTCCAAATACGCTTTATGATCGCTACTTCTTATATAAAGATGCTTTCTCCACATATCCTTGAGCCTTGCAATTGGTGCATCTGAAGGCCCAATTATTTTAATTATATCACAAAATCTTTTATTTATCAACAACTGTACCTGCCAAATCCACTGATTGGCCAGTTTCTCCTCTGCAGAAACAGCCATTACCTCGCACATCCAGCCGATTGGAGGATACTGCATCCGCCTTCTAAAACGAATTTCCTGATGATAAAATGATTCATAATCCTGATTAGCTGCTGTCTGAATGCTATAATTTTCTGGATCATATGTCTGAATTATTACATTTCCAGGCTCCATTCCACGCCCTGCACGTCCCGCTGCCTGCGTTAAAAGCTGGAATGTACGCTCGCTGCTTCGAAAATCACAATTATATAGTGACATATCAGCCGCCAAAATCCCAACCAACGTAACACCTGGAAAATCATGGCCTTTGACAATCATCTGTGTGCCGACTAAAATATCAGCCTCTCTTCTTCTAAATGAATCAAGAATCTGCTCATGACCATCCTTCTTAGAAGTCGTATCCATATCCATACGAAGCACTCGTGCAGATGGAAATTGAGCCTTAATCATCATCTCCGCCTTCTGTGTACCAAGACCAAAGCCTGCCAAATATGGTGAACCACACAAAGGACAGCTGCGAGGCATCGCTTTTGTATAACCACAATAATGGCAAACAAGCTTATCTCCTAGATGCTCTGTTAATGCAACATCACAATGCGGACATTCAATTGGTTTTCCGCATGAACGACAGCTGACTACACGCGAAAAACCTCTGCGATTGATAAACAGCATCATCTGCTGCTTCTTTGCCAGACATTCCTCCATTTTTTCACGAAGCTCTCTTGAAAAAACAGAGCGGTTTCCTGACTCAAGCTCTTTTCGCATGTCCACAACCTGCACATTTGGCAGGCAGCTTCCTAATACAGCACGTTTTGTCAAACAAAACTTGCGATACTCACCTGATTCAGCTCTTGAAAATGATTCAATTGAAGGCGTCGCTGACCCAAGAAGAAGAAGAGAATTTGTTAGCTGTGCCAACTTGTCTGCTGTCTCTCTTGTGTGATAGCGAGGTATCTGCTCACTGTTATAAGCACCTTCCTGTTCCTCATCTACAATAATAAGACCCAGATTTGAAAATGGTGTGAACAGCGCTGATCGCGGTCCAACCATAATTGAAATTTCTCCATTTCTTGCCCTCTCTAACTGATCACTTCGCTCTCCGTCTGAAAGTCTTGAGTTGATCATAGAAACCTGCTCACCAAAACGGCTATAGAAATTTAAAATCACCTGATATGTCAGCGAAATCTCCGGAATCAGAACAATTACCTGCTTATTCTGACGAATCATCCACTCGATCAGATGCATATACACTTCTGTTTTTCCGCTTCCCGTTATGCCATAAAGTAAGGCCGGTGTGCGCACTCCGGCCTGATAGGAAGAAATCAGCTTATCTACTATAGCTTGCTGTTCTTCATTTAACTGTTTTTTTTCTAAGCTGGCAGATTCTTTTGGCAGCACGCTTCGGTAAAAACGCTTTGTCTCAATCTGAATCAGTTTTTCTTCTTCAAGAGCTTTAATTGCATCTGATGCAATTTTTAGCTGCTGTCTGGCAAAAGCAGATGAAATATAGTCTCTGCAAAGAAGAGCCTCCATCAGACGCACGCGTCCCTTCCAGTTCTTTTTCCTTGCAAGATCAAGATAGTCTAGAAAACGTTTTTCATCTGATGTGCGCACAAGAAAGCTTACCTGCTTCGGACGTACATTTTTTCTAGCTGGCATAACAACACGAAGTGACTGAATCAAATTTCCGCCATACTCCCGATACATCCAAACGGCAAGTGCAATTCTTATCTTATCTGATGAATTGTCATCTGAAATAATTTCTGTAAGTTCCTTAATCCTGTCAGGATCAATATTAGCTTTCGTACCTAATTTTAAAACAAAGCCTTTTTTTTGCGTATTCCTTCGTCCAAATGGGACAAGTACCCACATTCCAGGCTGAACCTGCCCCACAAGACTTTCTGGAATGCGGTACTGAAATGGCCTGTCAAGTGACTCGTGTGAAATATCAATTACTATATCTGCGTACACAAAAGCCTCCTTACTGCTCCATCAGATATTTTGTAATTTCCTTTAATCCGATTGCGTTAGATGCCTTTAAGTAAACAACATCGCCTGCTTTTAAATTCTGATTTAAATATTCTGCTGCCTGCATCTTGTCATCAAATTCATGTATCAAATAGCTGCATTTTTTTTGTCTTGCACCATCTGCAATTGCTTTTGCTGTATCTCCGATTACGATAAGCTCATTTATAGGCTCTGATGCTATCTTTTCGCCAACCTCTCGATGATACTTTAGAGTATTTTCGCCAAGCTCACGCATTTCACTAAGAACTGCAATCCTTCTGCCAGACGTTTCAAAGCCGCCTAATACATTTACTCCTGCCACCATAGATGCCGGGCTTGCATTATATGTATCATCAATAACTTTATAATCTTTTACATCCATGATCTGTAAACGATTCTGAAAACCAGTAAATGTATAAAGAGATTTAGCTGCCAATGTCACATCTACACCATTTAAATGTGCTGCCGCAAGTGCTGCTGTCGCATTTAAAACATTGTGCTGTCCCAAAACAGACAATACAACTGGCACACGCATTTCGTTATGTACAAACGTAAATGCATAGTGGCCATTTTCCATATGAATATCCTCTGCTCTATAATCACAATACTCTTTTGTTCCGTACAAAACATAAGGATAACCTGTAGACTCTCTAAACTTATACAGCAATTCGTCGTCTCCATTTACAATCAAAAGACCCTCTTTTCCAAAGCCCTTTGAAATCGTATACTTTTCATGGCAGATTGCTTCCTGTGAGCCATAAAACTCAATATGAGCAACTCCTACATTTGTAAGAACTGCCATCTTAAGCTGCGCAATTTCACTTATAGTGCCTAGCTCTCCTGGAACATTCATTCCTAGCTCTAAAACTGCAATATCATAGTCGTTGCTCATCAAAGACATGGTGATTGGAAGACCGACAGAGCTGTTATAATTTTTCTGTGTCTTATATACCTTCTTTTCTGCTGAAAGTGCATAAGCAATCATCTCTCTTGTCGTTGTCTTTCCAACGCTTCCTGTCACGCCAATGGCAGGCACAGTAACACGGCTGCGGCAGAGCTTTCCAATCTCATGAAGAGCCAGTACAGTATCTTCCACGCGAATCCATGCGTGATTCGGATCATCCATGCTGTCATGCTCGCTTGTCAGAGTTGCAACACAGCCAACTGAAAATGCACCGTCAATAAAACGATGGGCGTCTACTTTTGCTCCAATGATCGGGATAAACAAGTCATTTCCCTGGCTGCTTCTTGAATCAATGGAAAGATGATCGATCTGCTGCTTTTCATCTCCACACAGCAATTTTCCCTTTGTTGCTTCTACAATATCTTTTATACAAATATTAATCACTTGCTGACCTTGCCTTTCTTTGTCTTTTCGATAGATTCCACAATATCTCTTTCAGAAAATGCCTCCACCTTTCCGGCGATTTCCTGTGTATCTTCATGTCCCTTCCCAACAAGTACAAGAAGATCGCCTGGCCTCATCTGGCTCATGCAGTAGCCTATAGCCTCTTTACGGTCCCGTATTACCACATAGTCGCCTGTCACACCCAAAAGTATATCAGCTAAAATTTGCTCAAATGGTTCATCTCTGGAATTATCCTGCGTGATAATTGTCAAATCAGCTAATTCACTGCTGACGCGCCCCATCGCACTGCGTCGTACGGCACTTCTGTTTCCTCCACATCCAAACATACACAAAATTCTGTTTGGATGATATGCCCGAAGTGATTCCAGCAGATTTTTCAGGCTGGCTTCATTATGTGCATAGTCAATCATAATCGTCCCGCCTTGAAAATGACCCACCATTTCAAAGCGCCCCCGAACGGAAAATGTACTAAAATCCAACTGGTATGAATCATATTGCTCATCTGATGTTAACAGGCAAAAAGCAGAAAGCGCTGCTGCTGCATTGCTGACATTGCAAAGTCCCGGAAGCTTTAAGCTTATACTTCTTGCAGGCATTTTTTGCCAATGCCATAAAAAATGCTGGTATAATCCGTCTATCTCGACATCTTTTTCAATTTCAGATGCATAGCCATCTGCACAGACACTCGCTGAATACCAGCTGCACACACCATTTTTGTCTGCTGCAATCTCAAATGAAAATGGATCATCTCTGTTTAAGAGTACTTTTTTGCAATTCTTAAAAAATCTTTTTTTCCAGTAGGCATACTCTAAAAAAGAGGCATGTTCATTTCCCCCAATATGATCTGGATAAATATTTGTAAAAATTCCCAAATCAAATGTAAGACCTGCTATTCGTCCCTGCTTAACTGCAAGAGAAGACACCTCTGCAATAAAATATGTGCATCCGGCCTTAACTGCCTCTGCAATAAAGCCATATAATTCAAACAGCTCTGGTGTCGTATGACTACTTTTTGCCACGCGATCCTTTAAAAAGAAGCCATTTGTTCCAACAGTGGCACATAACATATGATTATCTAAAAAAAGCTTCTGAAGCATCGCGCAGACCGTTGTTTTTCCCTTGGTACCAGTCACGCCGATCAACAGAAGCTTTTCCTTAGAAAAATCATAAAAATTCGATGCCAGACGCGCTTGTGTCTGCGCTGACACATCTGTTTCTATAACGCAAATATCCTTTTGAGAAGATAAAATACGCCTGCTATCTTCATCATATTTCTCACAGATAACTGCGGCCGCACCTAAAGATAGTGCCTGCCGCAGATATTGTTTTCCACTTGTATGTGTTCCAGTGCGGCAAAAAAATAAATTTCCGCACTTTATCTTTCTTGAATCTTCACAAAGCCCTGTAATCTCACAATTTTCTGGGCTTCCCTGCTGTAAATGATACTCGATTCCTTTTAAAAGTATATCTAGTTTCATTCAGCCTCCTGATTCATAATGATATTTAGAACAATCCTGTGATATGGCCGTCATCGTCCACATCAATGTTAAATGCAGCTGGTGCCTTCGGCAGTCCTGGCATTGTCATAACATCACCTGTCAGTACAACGACAAAGCCTGCACCTGCACTTACATATACATCGCGCACGGTAATCTTGAAGTTTTCAGGTCTGCCTAATTTCTTTGCATCATCAGACAAAGAATACTGATTCTTTGCCATACATACCGGAAGCTCACCAAAACCGAGCTCTGTCAGCTTCTTTAATGCACGATTAGCTGCCGGCTGGAATACAACACCGTCTGCTCCATAAATTTCTTTTGCGATTGTAGTAATCTTATCTTTTAACGCCATCTCAAGCGGATACAGCGGATGATATTCAGACTTCTTTGTCTCAAGTGTCTTAACAACCTTATTTGCTAATTCAATACCTCCGTCACCGCCGTCTGCCCATACCTTTGACAGTGCAAACTCGCATCCTCTCTCCTCACAGAAACTGCGAATATATTCATATTCTTCCTCGGTATCTGTTAAGAAGGAATTTAAGGTAACAACAATCGGAACACCAAACTTCTGGATATTCTCAATATGCTTCTCTAAGTTTACAATACCCTTCTTTACTGCCTCAAGGTTCGGTGCTGCCAACTCATCCTTCTTTACGCCGCCATTGTATTTTAATGCCTTTACAGTTGCTACGATAACTACAGCATCCGGCTTTAGACCTGCTGCACGGCATTTGATGTCCATAAATTTCTCTGCACCAAGATCTGCACCAAAGCCTGCCTCTGTAACAGCAATATCAGATAATTTCAGTGCCATCTTAGTTGCCTTTACACTATTGCAGCCATGTGCAATATTGGCAAACGGTCCGCCATGTACAAGTGCTGGTGTATGCTCAAGTGTCTGGATTACATTTGGCTTGATGGCATCCTTTAACAATGCCGCCATTGCACCAACTGCCTTTAAGTCTGCTGCTGTAACTGGCTCTCCGTCCATATTATATGCAACAATAATCTTTCCCAGTCTTTCTTTTAAATCACGGATGTTACTGCACAGACAAAGAATTGCCATAATCTCAGATGCAACAGTAATAACAAAATGATCTTCGCGAACAACTCCGTCTGCCTTTGCACCCAATCCAACAACCACATTTCTAAGAACACGGTCGTTCATATCAATACAACGCTTCCACACAATATTTCTTGTGTCAATACGAAGTTCATTTCCCTGCTGAATATGATTGTCAAGCATCGCTGCCAGCAAATTATTTGCAGATGTGATTGCATGGAAATCACCTGTGAAATGAAGGTTCATATCCTCCATCGGAACTACCTGAGAGTATCCGCCGCCTGCAGCACCACCCTTTACACCAAAACATGGTCCAAGAGAAGGCTCACGCAGTGCAACAATTGCCTTCTTGCCAATCTTGTTTAATGCCTGTGTAAGTCCAATGCTGATAGTTGTCTTTCCCTCTCCTGCCGGAGTTGGGTTAATTGCAGTTACCAAAACCAGTTTTCCATCTGGTCTGTCCTTGATGCGGTTCCATAGCTCATCGGAAAGCTTTGCCTTATACTTTCCATATAATTCCATGTCATCCTCTGTAATACCAAAACCTGCTGTCACCTCGCGGATCGGCATCATCTGTGCCTCCTGTGCGATTTGGATGTCTGTCTTCATAAACGTATCCTCCCTTGTCCTGTAGTTACCTGCTCTGCAGGTACTCTTCAAACTCTTCGGCCTTCATTAAGACCTTGCGCGGTTTTGTTCCCTCATCCTTGCTGACCACTCCCGCTGCATAGAGCTGGTCCATGATGCGTGCTGCACGATTGAATCCGATTCTAAGATGGCGCTGCAGATTACCAATAGAAGCCTTCTCCTGCTCAATGATAAATCTTCCTGCTGTTTCAAACAGCTCATCCTGATCACCGCCTGGCAGGCTGTTTCCCGGCATGTTTGCCTGGAGATCAATATTTGTGTTGATCTCTCCGCCTATTACATTTTTCTGCTGAGTTAAGAAGTTTACAACTTTCATTACCTCGTCATCGGACACAAATGCGCCCTGAACACGAACTGGCTTACTGATATAATACGGATGAAACAGCATATCGCCCTTTCCAAGGAGCTTTTCTGCTCCTGTCTCATCCAGAATAGTTCTGGAGTCGATTCCGCTGGCAACACTAAAGGCAATTCTTGATGGAATATTTGCCTTGATAACACCAGTAATGACATTTACTGATGGTCGCTGTGTCGCAATAATCAGATGAATACCAGCTGCTCTGGCTTTCTGTGCTAGCTTCTGAATTGCATCCTCTACATCTGTGCCTGCTGTCATCATCAGATCTGCCAACTCATCGACAATTACGATGATCTGTGGGATTTTTTCTGGACGATCCTTGCCCGGAACATCCTCGATCTGATCAATCTGTGCATTATATCCAATGATATTCCTTGCTTTATGCTCGGCGAACTTTTTATATCGCTCCTCCATCTCATTTACCGCCCAATTTAATGCAGCAGCAGCCTTCTTCGGGTCTGTTACAACCGGAATAAGAAGATGTGGAATACCATTATAAACACTAAGCTCAACCACCTTCGGATCAATCATAATTAATTTTACATCAGATGGACTCGCTTTGTAAAGGATACTCATAATAATTGTATTGATGCAGACTGATTTTCCTGAACCGGTCTGACCGGCAATAAGAAGATGCGGCATCTTTTCGATATCAGCAACGACTGTTTTTCCCGCAATATCCTTTCCTGCGGCAAAAATAGTCTTTGACTTTGCTTTTTTAAATTCATCACTTTCCAGAAGATCACGAAATGCAACCATCTGTTTTTCCTTGTTTGGCACTTCAATACCAATCGCTGCCTTTCCTGGAATCGGTGCCTCAATACGAATATCTTCTGCGGCAAGATTAAGCTTAATATCATCAGCCAGATTAACAATCTTGCTGACTTTTACGCCTTGCTCCGGCTGTAACTCATAGCGTGTAACACTTGGTCCTCCGCTAATATTTGTGATCGTAACACCTACACCAAAATTCTGCAGTGTGCGCTGTAACTTATATGCCGTCTTCTTCTGCATACTTCTGGCAAGCTCTTCGCGGCCTTTGCCTGATGCAGTTCCCGGCGTAAGAAGATCTGTTGATGGAAAAATGTATTTTTTTTGCTTATCATTTGCAATCGGAACAACCTTTTCATCATACTGATCAAGTCTTTCCTTAATTTTCACCGAATCCTTCGGACGCTTATTTTCTCCTGGAAGACCATCAAGCTCGACTGTGATCACCTTTCCAGTTGCAGTACGAACTGTTTTTGTATATACAGACTCATCCTCATCATGCTTCCCTGTATTTTTTGTATCACGCATAAGCATTCGATAGTCCACCGACTCATCTCCTGCTGCCGATGCCCCTGAAATATCTTCTTCTGTTTCATCTGCAGCATCTGTCAAGACAGTATCGGATGACACATTTTCGGATGAGACATTTTCAGATGACGTATTCTCGGATGACTCAGTATCTGAAGATGATTCCATTGCCTTATTTATAATATTTTCTGAAATATTGTCAAACTCCAGATCATCTTCTTCGTTTACTTCATCATCAGTCTCAAGCACCCAGCCATCATCATGTTTTTGTGGTTCTTCCTCTAAAATATTGCTTGTATCAAGGCGAAGCGGTGTCGTAATTTCCTCACCTTCAATAAACATGCTTGGCTGTGTGACCTTATTTGCATCTTCTGCTGACTTTTGCTCTTCTTTTACAAGAACAACCTCTTTCATGCTGCGGTCTTCTTCTTCAAGCTCTGTATTTGTACGCAGTTCGCGCTTTCCCTGTGAGCCTTGTTCCTTTAACAGCTCACGATTCAATGCTTCCTGCCTTTTACTTTCTTCCAGCTGAATATTTACAAATTCACGATTGATATTTTTCTTTTCGAGAATTTCCTGTCTTTGCTTTTGTAAATTTTCCAGACGCATCCGCTGCATCTTGAGCTGCTCATTTTCTTCCTGCTCTCTGTGCAGACGCTTTTCCTGTGCACGAATCTTACGTCTTCCCTGCTGAAGCTTATGATGGGAAGAAACTGCACGATAAGCATTTTTCGAGTTTTGCTGCAGCTGTGTAACTACAGAATGGCCGAAAAACAATACTACACTGATAAAAAGGCATGCAATCATAATGACAAATGAGCCAATGATTCCAAATGCACTATATAAAACGCCAAACAAAGTGTGGCCAACAAGACCTCCTCCTACTGTAAAGATGTTTGATGTTTCATAGACAATTGATAAAATTGTTTCAATTGACAAAAACAACAAGATACTCGCTGTCACCTTCTGAATCAATCCGCTGTTATGCCAGTTACTTATTATAAAACATGGCAAAAGAAATAAGATAAGTGGCATACAATAAGCCATTACGCCAAACCATCTAAAATTATATGTATGCAGAAGCTGCATCAGACCTCCGCCTGTAAAAAAACAGCTCAACTGCAAAATTACACAAAACACAAATACTGCAATAACTGCAATATCTTTTAAAATCGTGTAATCTACCTGAACCTGATTCTTTGAATGGTTCTTTTTTCGCTTCGCGGAAGATGAATACCCCTTTGCCGCTGTAGTTTTTTTATTTGTCTTTACTGCCGTCGTTGTTCGCGATGACCTTGCTGCGACTGGCTTTGATGACGATGCTTTCTTTGTCTTCGGTGCCCTGCCTGCTGCGGCTGACTGTGTTTTCTTTGCCGCTGTGCTGGTTCTTGGAGCTGTCATTTTCGCTGTGCCTGCCGGCTTTTTTTGTGCTGCAGCCATGATTCCCCTTCCTTTCATTTTTCTATAACCGTTTTAGTATAACACACGTGTTTGTTTTTTTCAATCAGTTCGTGAAGTTTTGCAATCGCTTCTTTTATTGTACCAACTTCATGAATCAAACCTTCCTTTACGGCTTCCTCTCCCACGAGAATTGAGCCCACATCTCTCGTCAATGTTTTTGTATCCATCATAAGTTCCAAAAGCCTCTTTTCTGAAATTTTACAATGGTTCGTCACAAATCCAGTAATCCTATCCTGTATGCGCTTAAAATAATCATAGCTCTGACGCACACCGATAATCATTCCATTTAATCTGACCGGATGAATCATCATCGTGGCTGTCGGCACAATAAATGAATAATCAGACGATACTGCTAACGGCACACCGATTGAATGACTTCCGCCAAGCACAAGTGTTACACTTGGAATTGACATACCTGCAATCATCTCTGCTATTGCCAGACCTGCCTCCACATCACCGCCTACTGTATGAATTAAAATCAAAAGTCCATCCACCTCACAGCTGTCCTCAATCTGAGCAAGCTGCGGCAGCACATGCTCATACTTTGTCGTTTTTAAGTTTGATGCCAGACATTCATGACCTTCAATTTCTCCGATAATATTTAGCAGAAAAATTTTATGTTTCTCTTTATTTTCATCTAGTATCAATTCTCCACTCTCACGAATTTGCTCCTGCTGCTTTGTCAGTTTGTCCTGCATGCTTTCACCTCCTGCTTTGATATAGAAAGTATCTTACAAAAAGACGAATTTATACAAAATTTAAGCCGTAAAAATCTGCTTGACAAACAACCCTTTTTTATTGTAAACTAACAGATAGTGCAGACGCTAATCTGCTAGTTGGAGCGATATCGAAGTGGTCATAACGAGCCGCACTCGAAATGCGGTTGTCCGTTTCCGGGCACGTGGGTTCAAATCCCACTCGCTCCGCTTTTTGTTAATATCCGCATAATTACTGGAATGTTCGAGAAGTTCAAGAATCCGCTTAATATAACGGTTCTTGAGCTTTTTTATTATATTCTATTTTATCATTTCAGCCATCTATATGACACGAAACATGACACGGATTTAGATGAATATAAAAATACCCCCGGTGCTTGCAGCACCAGGGGCACGTAAAAACATCTTTGTCAGAATTAATCCTGCTCTTCTTCTACATTTTCAACACCGCTAAGGCAAAGTCTCTCGCCATCCTGACCGTCTATTGAAACATTATGAAGTATCAGATTTTTAACATTTCCAATCACAAGTCCAAGTCTGCTTGCCGGCTCGCATCCCATCATCATGGCTGCAACGCCTGTCTGTGCCTCTTTTGCATATGTGATAGAAACATTATCAAATACAAGACGCTCTATCTTCTGCTCTGGAAGACCATAGATGTACGCACCACAATAATGTGCATTGCGGCAGACAATATTGCGAAACTCAATAGATTCAATCTTTGGTGTACGTTCATCAACTGGAAGCGCCTCTTTTGTTCCAACATACTCTGTACGGCCATCTGGGTCGCAGAAATAAAAGCTGTTTACTACAAATGGTGCCTTTACACCTTCTAACTCAAGATCTTCAAATACAATGCCTTTTAATACAGAATCTTTTCCGCGTCCGCGTCTTGTTTTTACACGAAGACCTCTGTCTGTGTTTGAGAAACGACACTTTGAAATATGAATATCATCAACACCTGCCGCAATCTCACTTCCTACCGTGACTGCGCCATGACCATCCTGCATCCAGGACTGACGAATATGGATATGCTTTGACGGAACCTTAAATTTCTTGCCCATATAAATCTTTCCTGATTTAATTGCAATACAATCATCACCTACAGAGAAATGAACGCCTGCAATCTCAACATTTGTACAGGACTCTGGATCACAGCCATCTGTATTATGAGAATTTGCTGGTCCCTTTACTTCCATATCTAAGAATCGAATCTGATTCGAAAAATATGGATGCAGATTCCATGCCGGTGAATTTTGTACTGTAACACCTACAACAGTAATATTTTCACAATGATTTAGAAAAATCATTCTTGGTCTCCAGGCACGAATCTTGTCCTTTGGACGGCTCCACCAATTCTCAAAATCAGCGCGGCCATCAAGAACACCCTTACCGCAGATAGTAACATTTTTTACATGGATTCCTGTAATCATTGATGCAAAGCTGTCAATAGGATTTCCCTCCCAGCTTCCAAGATTATAGTATCCATCCTCGTTGTCATACTCAATCTGTCCTGGAAGAATCGGTGTACGCGCACGGTCATAAATACCTGCTAACACTGCATTTTCCTGCAGCTCCAGAATCATATCACTCTTTAAAAACAGCGCTGTTACAGGATAAGTGCCCTTTGGAATCAAAACTCTTGCATTCTCAGGGCAACAAAGAATAGCTGCCTGAATTGCGCTTGTGTCGTCATGAACACCATCACCAAATGCGCCAAAATCTCTGACGTTTAATGTGATTGGTTCCGGCTCGGTATGAAATGTAACTGTTTCAGAGGCTTCATTTGCACGCACCAGCATAATCTCATAATCAGTATCTGGAAGCAGCCCATCGATTGTCTGAATCATTCTGTGGAAAACACCCTTTAAGCGACCATTTACCCAAATTTCGTAGCTCGCAGTTTCGTAAATTGCATCCTCATCTAACTCAATTGTCACATGTCGGGATGAGCAAAATAATATATGGAAATTCATGATATACTCCTTTAAATGTAATTACAGTTTCGTTATGCCTCTAATTTCTGCTTTGCCATCTCCATCAGCACCATTGCAGCCTCAAGCTGATCATTATTGCGCTCATGACGGCAAATCACACGATACCATTCTAAAAGTAACTCCTGATATTTATAAGGAAGTAAAATTTTCTGACTGCATGCCTCATAAGCGGCTGCCACAATCAAAATTCTCTGCAGTGCATCAAGTGTGGCAAAATTTTCTCTAAGCACAGAAAATGTCTCTTTGAAAAGATCGGTGATCTGAGCCTGATACTCAAAAACACCCTCTTTCATTGCCTTTTTAATCTGTGTCAAACCATACAGATACCAGCCATCACGCTGCGTTTTCTCTACCTGACACAGTTGGCGATAAATATTCTCGTAATACTGGAGTGTACCATATTTAGTCTCATACTCTGTAAAGAAACTAAGTTCGTAGAACACCTGCTGACCTGTCAAATGAACATCTTTACTATTTTCGCTGCAATATTTCGCAGTCAGCTCTTCGCGAATTTTATTTAATGATTCGCGTCTTTCCGGATTTCGCTCAACAGCCCACAACCAAACACTGGCATATTCTACATTTGTCTGCTCGCTGCTTATTGCACCAAGCCGATCTGCAGCTGCACTTAAGCCAAGCTGCTCGTAAACACGCAGAAGTGCCTTTGCACTGAGCGCATCCACCTCCTTTATTTCGTAGATCCAATTTTGGATTTCTTCCTGTATCATGGTAAATCCCCTTTCTTACTGGACATCAATTCCTGTTTATGTTATTATTATAAAATAAGCATTTATGCAAGCAGCCAATTTGCAAGTGCATCCGGTACATAAAGATTTCCCAGTCCTGTCCCAAGCTGAATATCTGGCTTAGGAGTTCCATGGTAATCTGAACCTCCGGTCATGTGAAGCTCATTTTTTACGGCAAGTGTACGAAGTTCCCGCTCCTGCGCATTTGTATAGGTAGAGTAGACAACCTCGATTCCTTCTAATCCACATGCCTTTAAGTCCTTTATGACCTTATCTAATACGGTCAGACTAAGACGATACTGCGGTGGATGTGCCAAAACTGGATGTCCTCCTGCCTCACGAATACAGGTAATTGCCTCTTTTGCAGTTACACCTTCTTTCGGAATGTAGCACGGCTTTCCATCTCCAAGGTAGCGGTCAAATGCCTCTTTTACAGAGGATACGATACCCTTTTCGTAAAGATATTGTGCAAAATGAGCTCTCGTGATTACAGATCGGTCAAAACGAGCATAAAATTCGTCCTTGTCAATATTGCAAACGTTTTCGCTGATTAGACGCAGCATTTTCTCGTTTCTTTCTTGACGAAGCGCACCATATTGCTCCAACTTTTTTAAAAATTGTACATCTGTCTCATCAACACCAAGACCAAGAATGTGAAATTCCTTCACAACATTTCCAAGATCATATAGACTGGAAATCTCAATTCCTGGAATTAATGTAATAGACAGATCTTCTGCTGCCTTCTTTGCCTCCTTGATACCACTTACAGTATCATGATCTGTCAATGCAATTGCCGAAAGCTTTTTCTCATATGCAAGTTCCATCAGCTCAGACGGTGTAAGAGAGCCATCTGAACAGCAGGAATGCGTGTGTAGGTCAACTGCCATAGTTCCTCCTTCGTTTTAAGTGAGTTGGATGTTCTTATTATAGCATTAAATGCTTCCATCATGCAATAGAAAGGTCAGGTTTCCATGTTAAAGCATACGACAAAATTTACCTCTTTACTTCTTGCAGCCGGAACTTGTTTTTCCGGCACAATCTGTACATTTGCTGAAAGCACAAGTTCTGCTGACGCTGCAAATGCTACAGAAGTTTTTTCTACACCACTGTATACATCCGGTCTGTATAGTACAGATGAACAACCAGAGGGCGTCAAGGTGACACACAATATCTGTCTGGATTACGACAATAATCTGATGAAAGACAACTATCTGATTCAAAATGAATCCGATACCGATGTTTCGTTTGACATTCTGATTCCACAGATTGCATCATTGGCATCAGAACCAGAAAAGCTGTATAACTTCTATGCACATGCATACGATACAACAGACAGCGATGCACTTAAATTGCTTGATATGTTTGCAGATACTGATGCTGCTTCCTTTGAGGAATCGTCATACTATTCTTCTTTATTTTCAGCAAACGGACTTGGTGAAAGTACTCTGACACTTGACGAACTGTATCAGGGTCAGATTTACAATACTGCAATCCCAGAGGATAAGGGTGTCCTCTATCACCTGTCAAGACCTCTCACTGATTCTGTACTTGATGAAAAAGTATGTCTGTCTATCTCAGGGCTTAGTGACAGCTGCCATATTTATCCGCTCGGCTGCAGCTATTCCACAACAGACAATGGCTATGAGCTTTCTATTAGTGAAAATTTCTTTGACTGCTATGTTTTCCTGACTGGAAAAGAAAATACTGATTTCACTGTTTCACTAATTGAGAATGAAAATGCTAAGACCGATGCCGAGAAATTCTCAATGGACGATGAATCCTCTGATCTGAAATCCTACCTTGAATTTTGCTGTGACTGGTATCTGGATCAAAATAAAGACAACACACAGGCAACACCAGAGCTTCTTCTTTCCAATCTGGCTGACTACTTTAATCGAAGCTCAGTAACAGTTTCTATCGATCTGCTTCCGACAATTGACTGGCTGACCCAGCAGAAGCGTTTCCTCGTTCATCAGTATACTGTCACCGTTCCGGCAGGATCTTCTGCATTTGCATGGACTGAGCGTGAAACTGAACTTTCCAAAAAAGAAGTCACATTAAGCGCACAGCTTTCAAAAGATACTGCATCATATGCAAAAGTTTTGGATACTGTAACTGTATCTCTTCCAGATGGCTATTCATCATTGATTGTCAGAAATGCAGAGAGCAAAAAACTCTCTGATGCAGGATCATCAAGCGACGATAACAATTTGGTCACGTATTCCATTAAATCATATAAGGGTGACACCTACAGCGTTGCCCTGTTTAAGACTCCGATGTGGAATGCCACCCTTAAATATATGCCTATTTTTATTGTTATTATGGCAGTATTTATGTTACTTTGCCTGATTAGCTACCTCTCCCGTAGAAAGAAGAGCTAACAGCTCATCCTTAGACATCGACGCAATAGCTCCGAAGTCCATGGAAAGAATATCGTCTGATAATGCTTTCTTGGACTCCTGGAGCTTTATTATTCCCTCCTCGAGAGAGTCCTTTGCGATCAAACGGTACACCGTTACTGTGTTTTTCTGTCCAATTCTGTGTGCACGGTCAGTTGCCTGATTCTGTGCTGCCACATTCCACCACGGATCATAGTGAATTACAATATCTGCCGCCGTTAAGTTTAATCCCGTGCCGCCGGCTTTTAGTGAAATCAAAAATACAGGTGTATCGTCATTCTGGAACTCATCAACAAGGCGCTGACGCTCCTGCTTATCTGTATTTCCTGTCAGACAATAATACTTTGTATTCTGCTCAGCTAAGCGCTCACGAATCAGATCTAACATTGATGTAAACTGAGAGAACAATAATACCTTATGTTTTCCCTTTACAGCACGCTGCACAAGCTCCATACATGCCTCAAGCTTAGCAGAGCTTCCCTGATAATCATCGTAGCAAAGCGCTGGATGACAACAAATTTGACGAAGCTTTGTCAGCTGACTCAAGATAAATATCTTGTTCTTCTCATAATATGCACTGTCAATACCCTGCAGCTGATCAACAAGCTGCTTATGGGCAGCAAGATACAGCTTTCTTTGCTCATCTTCCATTCCAGAATAAATAGTCTTTTCATCCTTTTCAGGAAGGTCTGAAAGCACCTGAGACTTTGATCTTCGAAGTAAAAATGGTGCTGTCATTTTTCGCAGGCGATTTCTCGCCGCTACATCCTCATTTTTCATGATCGGCATCTCAAATTGTTTTCTAAAACGTGTATAGCTGTACAGATAACCTGGCATCAGATAGTCGAAAATACTCCACAGCTCACTTAAACTATTTTCAATCGGAGTTCCCGTAAGAGCAAGACGATATGCTGCATTTATCTGCTTAACAGCCTTTGCATTCATTGTCATATGGTTTTTGATATACTGTGCCTCATCAAGAATCTGATAGAAAAATTTACAGCCTTCATAGATCTCAAGATCTCGTCGAAGAAGGTCGTATGACGTAATCAAAACATCATACGATGTATATTGCTCAATTAGTTCTTTTCTCTCTTTTGCATTTCCAGCCACAACCTGAATGCGCAAGTTTGATGCAAATAATTCCAGCTCATGCTGCCAGTTATAAATAAGCGATGCCGGACAGACAATAATTGAGCTTCCCTTTCCCTGATCAGATACTAGCAGTGTAATCGTCTGCAAAGTTTTTCCAAGACCCATATCATCTGCCAATATTCCATTAAAATGGTAATCCTGCAGCATTTTAAGCCAACGATATCCATAGATCTGATACTCACGAAGCGTTGCTCCAATAGTTTCTGGAACTGGATACATTTCCAGCTCAGTGCGTTTCATGCGCTCTGCCATGTCGCGAATTTCCTTGCCTGGCTGATAATCAATGCCCTGCATAGACGCAAGCATCTCATCTGCAAATAAGAAGCGATATCCTGGAAGACTCACTGGCCTGTCAACTGCTTCACGGGCATCAATATCCATCACATCCTCAAACTCTGCCAGCTTATCAGCAAACTCATCACTTAGCTTTAAGATTCTGCCATCCTCAAGACGATGATAATGCTGTTTTTCATGGTAAGCCCTAAGCACATCCTTTAACTGCTTTTCACTTAACTCATCACTCTCAAAGCCAAGCTCCAAAAAATGATCCATAAAGCGCATACCGGCCTTGATCTGAGGTGCCTCATCAAAATGAAGATCAGCCAGACCATCTTCTAGCACAACACTTCCAAATGAATATAGCTGCGGCAGGCAAAACTCCAAAAAGCGTCCAATAGCATCTCCATTTTCGATAATATAGCGCTCGCAATCTTCCTGACCATTTTCTTCATCTTTTTCCATGCTTGGAAGATATCTTTCAAGAAGATCCTTTAATACCTGCTCCTTTTCCACATCACGCACAAGGTTCGTATCTGACTTTTCACCAAGATGAACTATTCTTTTGCCATAGCGTGTCTCCATCTTCAGCTCAAGAATATCCCACAAATTTATGGTAAATTTCACCTGAAGCATTGGCGGAACAAATTCCTCCAGCGACAAGTCGCGGCATTCCAAATTAATATTTTCCTGAATCTCCGGAAGCACATAATGAATAAATGACGGAAAATCACTATTGTTAATATCCATATATCCGCTTCCCGGATAAGCAACCTGCAGCAAATTTCTGTAGAAAATCCTAAGAGCGCGGCTGTAATACTCATCACAAATATAAACTGTATCTTCTCCAAAAAGATAGATATGGCGATTTCCCTCTGCTAACTTCCACTTATCTGGAAGCCACAGTCTTGCGCCATCCTTTCCCTTTTTCTCTAATATCAGTTTTACCTGCGGATTTTCCTTTACAACATGAACCATACGGCTCTTGCCATCCTCGATTAGTTCAAGCTCTCTGCCGCAAAATGCTTTCATATACAAATCGGCAAAGCCTTCCTCAAGCTCAACATTTGAAATTTTCCTATCAAATGTATATTTTTCTTGCTGAGACCAATGATTCAAATAGGAATCAATCTGCAGACAAATGACCTGAATCAATGCTGCCGAATCAGAATCATAGGAATATTCACAGTTTGGATACGAAAGCTGCTTACCAAAAGAAATGTCCTCACCTTTTTGATAGCTCTGTTTAAAGGCAGTCAGATCGCGAATAGGATAAAGATGACGTGTTCCGGCAAAAAATTCCAGCTCGATTTTCTTTCCCTCTGTCACAAACTTTGGTACTACTTTTACATCTGAAATATTGGATTTTTGATACTGCAGCGTATAACGCTTCTCGTATGCCTGAATCATACTTATGCAGGCAGCTGAGGTATGAACACTTGATACAAGCTCTCCCTCACAAAAATATTGCAAAACTGCCGCAATCTCATGACGGCAAAGTTTTCCCGGTGTATGATACTCGCCGCAGGAACATGAAGACTCCTCTATATCAAAGTCTCCCCAATTTCCATCAGCTGCAAGACCTGTTGATTGTATTGTCACCTCTACATCATAGCGTCTGCTTAAATCTCTAACCGTTGCCTGTATCTGTGTTCTTCCATGTGCCTCCTCAGCGCTTGACAAAGCTGCCTGTCCGCGCTGATGAAGGGCACGTCCTTTCTGATATTCCAAAGAGTTTACCGCATACTGCTGCAGCATTTCGTAGGTTTTCTCCATACTTCTCCCCATATATATATCAAATCAATATTGAAGTCTTTTTATAAAACAGTTCACGCATATGTTACCCGCAAGGTTATCGAACGGCACCTCGACGAAGCTTTGTCGGCGCCCCTTGTTCCCGCGGCGCCTTCTACGTTATTTCACCGAAAGTTTATTGCGTAAGCCCGCTCCCACACGGGAATCGCCTCGTAAAGCAATTCGTCTCAGCGCCTATTCAAGTACTTACGCATGAACTGTTGCATCACATCTTCTCTGGTGCACTAAATCCTAACAGATCAATGCATGTCTCCAGAATATCTTTGCAGTAGGAAATCAGCGCAATATAACCATTCTTCTTATCCTGATCTTCTTCTGCCAAAATCTTTGTCTCATGATAGAAACGATTGAAATCATTTGCTAAATCATAGATATATGCACACAGCTTATGTGGTGCATACTCAGCACTTGCCTGTGCAAATACATCTGAAAATCTTGTCATATCAAGCATAAGTGCCTTCTGTGCAGCACCGTCCGGCACAGTGATTGCAGTTGGAATCTCCTGACCGAACTTCTTTAAGATAGACTTGATTCTTACGATGGTATACAGAATATACGGACCTGTATTTCCCTCGAAAGAAGTGAAACGATCTACATCAAAGACATAATCTTTTGATGCCTGGTTAGACAAATCACCATACTTAATTGCAGAAAGACCAATGATCTTTGCATTCTCGCGTGCTGTCTCTTCATCCTCATCGCGGCTTGCCATGATCTTATCATAAACTGCATCGTTAATATCACGAATCAGGTGCTCAAGACGCATAACACCGCCCTGTCTTGTCTTAAACGGCTTTCCGTCCTTTCCGTTCATAGTTCCAAAGCCCAAAAACTGAAGCTTTGTATCTTCTGGAACAAGCTCTGCCAGTCTGGATACGCGGAATACCTGTGTAAAATGCATCTCCTGACGCTTATCAACAACATAAATAATGCGGTTTGGCTTAAACAGCTTTTCTCTTTCTACAATGGTAGCAAGATCTGTTGTCTGGTAAAGACTTGCACCATCTGATTTTAAGATGATACACGGCGGAACTTCCTTTGTATCCTCCGGCTTTGCAACGTCAACAACTAGTGCACCATTTGAAATATATGCCAGTCCCTTATCCTTTAACATCTGAACCATGTCCGGAATATACGGCTGTGCATCACTCTCTTTCTTCCACAGATCAAAGTGAACGTCCAGCTTGCTATAGTTCTTCTGAAGATCTTCGATGGAAACTTTCAAAATGTGATTCCAAATCGCAGTGTAGCCGCGATCCTTATTCTGCAGCATAACAGTTGCATCATGTGCACGCTTTGCAAACTCCTCGTCTGCCTTTGCCTTGCCGCTTGCGCACGGATAGATTTCCTCTAACTCAGAGATTGTAAATGGCGCTTCCTCAGGATATTCACCAGTATATTCAGGATCAAAATAAACAAGCTCTGGCTTTCTCTCCTTTAATTCAGTAATGATCAGACCCATCTGAAGGCCCCAGTCACCCAGATGCGCATCACCAATAACCTCATTTCCTGCATAACGAAGGATTCTCTTTACGCTCTCTCCGATAATTGCAGAACGCAGATGACCAACATGAAGCGGCTTTGCTACATTTGGTCCGCCGTAGTCAATTACAATCTTCTCTGGTGCAGACAGCTCAATTCCGTGCTTGTTGCTTGTCTTCATCTGATTAACATAGGATGCCAGGTATTCATTATCAAGATTAAAATTCAAAAATCCTGGCTTTACAGATGCCACATCCTTTACTACCTTTGAAGACTGCAGCTTCTCTGCTACCTCATCTGCAATCATAAACGGAGCCTTGTGATATTTCTTTGCACCAGCCATAGCGCCATTACACTGATATTCACACAGATCCGGACGATTAGATACGGTAACGCGTCCGAGCTCACGCTCATAACCGCAAGCCTCAAATGCATCTCCAATCTCTCTGGAAATAATACTCAGTAACTTTTCCATATAAAAACCATACCTTTCTCAAATTGTTTGTAAGATCAAAAGTGGAAAAAGATGCTGCCGAAATTCAACAACATCTTTTTCTTAAAATTTTATTTTACGTCCTTCATGCTGAAGCTGAATCTGCCCATCTTATCCTTACCAAGACATACAACCTTTACAACCTGTCCTAAGGAAAGAACATCCTCAACCTTCTCTACACGCTTATCAGACATCTTGGAGATATGAACCATACCCTCTTTGCCTGGTGCGAACTCAAGGAATGCGCCGAAGTCCTTGATACTGATAACAGTACCCTCAAGAACCTGTCCCTCTTCGAAATCGCTGGTGATGATCTCAATAGTCTTCATTGCCTTTGCAATCATATCGGCATCTGTACCACAGATTGAAACATTTCCATCATCTGTGATATCGATCTTTACGCCAGTTTCAGCGATGATACGATTGATTACCTTACCCTGCTTTCCAACAACATCACCGATTGTAGCCGGATCAATAGTCATCATCTCGATCTTAGGTGCATACTTTCCAACTGTCTGTCTCGGCTCTGCGATTGCCTTGGACATAACCTCATCCATGATGTAGAATCTTGCTTCTCTTGTTCTTGCAATTGCCTCCTCAATGATGGCTCTTGTCAGACCATGAATCTTGATATCCATCTGGATTGCAGTGATACCCTTGTGAGTACCTGCTACCTTAAAGTCCATATCGCCAAAGAAGTCCTCAAGACCCTGAATATCAGTCAGAACAATGTAATCGTCATCAGTGTCGCCAGTAACAAGACCACAGGAAATACCTGCAACCATAGCCTTAAGCGGAACACCTGCTGCCATAAGTGCCATACAGGATGCACAAATGGAGGCCTGAGATGTAGAACCATTAGACTCGAATGTCTCAGATACGGCACGAATTGCATATGGGAATTCTTCTGGTGACGGAAGAACTGGAACAAGTGCTCTCTCAGCCAGTGCACCATGACCGATCTCACGTCTTCCCGGACCTCTTGAAACCTTTGTCTCTCCTACGGAATAAGCAGGGAAATTATACTGATGCATGTAGCGCTTGCTTGTCTCGTTCTCATCAAGACCATCAATCTTTTGTGCCTCTGAAAGCGGTGCCAGTGTAACAACATCACAGATCTGAGTCTGTCCTCTTGTGAACATAGCAGAACCATGTGCTCTCGGGATCATGTCAACTTCTGCTGCAAGCGGACGAATCTGAGTGATTGCTCTGCCGTCTGGTCTCTTGTGATCCTTTAAGATCATCTTGCGGACAGTCTTTTTCTGATACTTATAGAGAGCCTCACCGAGCATTGGAATCCACTCTGGATGTGTCTCCTCATAACGCTCCTTTAATCTCTCCTTTAATACACGGATATTCTCCTCACGAACCTGCTTCTCATCTGTGAATACAGCCTCTTCCATCTCTGGTCCAGGAATAAAGGAAGTCATATCCTCCCAAAGCTCTGCATCTACATCATATGACTGATAAGAATGCTTCGGCTTTCCACAATCTGCAACGATTGTATCGATGAAAGCAATAATCTTCTGATTGATTTCATGTGCAGCAAAAATAGCTTCGATCATCTTTGCTTCCGGAATCTCATTTGCGCCAGCCTCGATCATGATAACCTTATCTCTTGTAGATGCAACAGTAAGCTCAAGATCAGATACTGCTCTCTGTGCGCTGGTTGGGTTAAATACAAGCTCTCCGTCAACCATACCAACTCTTGTACTTGCAGTCGGGCCATCAAATGGAATGTCAGAAATACATGTTGCAATAGCAGAACCAAGCATTGCAGTGATCTCTGGGCTGCAGTCTGGATCAACACTCATAACCATGTTGTTTAATGTTACATCATTACGATAATCCTTCGGGAACAGCGGACGCATAGGACGGTCAATAACACGAGAGGTTAAAATTGCATGCTCGCTTGCCTTTCCCTCTCTTTTATTAAAGCCGCCTGGAATCTTTCCAACTGCGTACATTTTCTCCTCATACTCTACGCTAAGCGGGAAGAAATCAATCCCGTCTCTTGGCTCTTCTGATGCTGTTGCAGTAGATAATACAACTGTATCGCCATAATGCATAAATGCAGCGCCATTCGCCTGAGCTGCTACTCTGCCTACATCTACCGTAAGGGTACGGCCGCAGAGTTCCATAGAATAACTCTTATACATATTGTCCTCATTCCTGTGCATCTTTTTTGCACAACGTTTATCTTTTTTGCAGAAGGTGCCGAAACTACTAAACAGCAGATAAACAGCGCTTATCTGTTCTTGAGCGGTCTCGGAGTACTTCTGCCTTCAAATACGACCATGACAGCGTCACTTTTTGTCATTCTTTCCACCGCTGTCTTGATACAAATATAGGGTGGATTTCTCCACCCTAATCGCTAAACTATCCAGAGCCACCTCGATTTTTCTTTTGAATCTGCATGGCTCTTAATAGTTACAAATTACTTTCTAATACCTAACTTCTCGATTAAGGTACGGTAAGCCTCGATATCCTTGCTCTTTAAGTAGTCCAGCATACCTCTTCTCTGTCCTACCATCATCAGCAGACCTCTTCTGGAATGATGATCCTTCGGGTTCTCCTGAAGATGAGCGGTAAGCTCAGCGATACGTGCTGTTAAGATAGCGATCTGAACCTCCGGTGATCCGGTATCCTCTGGTGTTCTGCCGTAAGCAGCGATAATTTCAGCTTTCTTTTCCTTGGAAATCATTGTTAATTCCTCCTAATATTTTTATTCTGACCTTTGCCCAGGCAATGGTTGGAGTATCCTGTTGCTGGGGCATGGCGCACACATGTGATATACTATCACAGAAATTGCTCTTTGTCAAAGGTTTTTTCTTAATCTCCCATCACATTTTTCATGATGACAGGCGGACCATATTTCCAGCTGCTGACACAGATACCCTTTGACTCAGATGCCGCATGAATGATCTTGCCATTTCCAATATAAATTGCGACATGACCTATCACACCAGGGTAGCGGCCGACATAGAATATCAAATCGCCAGGGCGAATCGTATCCTCATCAACAGTCACACCTACCTCTGCCTGCGCACCAGAAAACTCCGGAAGCTGCACGCCAAAGAGTTTATACAAACACATTGTGTAACCTGAGCAGTCCACACCGCCCTCTGCCGTCAGCTGTTTGCCGCCCCAGACATATGTTCCTCCATAATATTCAAATGCCTTTCGAATAAGATCCTGGCGCGTTTCCGATACACCGTCAAGTGAGAAGTAAATTGCTTCATCAAGGAAATATCCTGTGTAAACTGTTTCTCTTTTGACATATCCGGACAGCTCCGTAACAGCTTCGATCTCAACCCAGTCCTTTGTCTCTCCATTTATATCATAGCGCTCACCCTTTAAGAAGGTCGTAATAACGTCTGCACCTTCTTTTGGCTCATATAATGCATCAACAGAATCTGTCAGGATCTCTGCCATATATTTCATACTTGAAAGAGCAAGCTTTTTTGCCTTCTCCCCTGTCGTAACATACTCAGCAGAAACATAACCTGTCGCACCGCCAGATTCAATCTTCATCCAGCCGTCATTTTCCTCAAGGATTTCTACGGCACAATTTTTGAAAATTACACCGCAAATCTCATAATCAGTTGACGGTCCTTTTCTCATATTCAAATAATTGCGCACACCAGTTATCATACCGAGATTTTTATACTTTTCAAGAACGGCTTCCTTTGCCTCTCGAACTTCCTCACTCTCAGTTGATTCTTCCTCTGTACTTTCCTCTTCTGACTCAGACTCATCTTCTTTTGTCTGACTTTCTGATTCAGAAGACATCTCTAACTCTGACTCACTTTCAGACGTTTCCTCACTTTGTTTTTCCGAAACAGATTCCCCCTGTGAATCTTCGCCTGTATTTTTGTGATCGGACTCCTCTGTCTGTTCTTCTGTCTGTGTCACAACAGCAGCGGCCTCTGTTATCTTTGGCGGAATGGTCTGCGGTTTTTCTTTGTTTTTCTCAAGATAATACAAAGCTCCAAGGCTCATTACGCCTGCCAGAAATAATATTGTCAGCAGCACAGCTGCAATCAGAAGTCCATTGCCTGAGCCTTTACGCTTTTTCTTCGATGAATCCTTCCTTTTTGCCATCGTTTCCCCTCTCTTCAAAATAAGTAACGCATGCAAGGGTATCTTTTTTTAACTGCTCTTTTAGTGCATCAAGGCCAGAAAAGCGCACCTCTGGTCTCTCATAATGGAAGAGACTGACCTCAATTTCCTCACCATACGCCATTTGGCTATATTGTAGCAGATGTGCTTCTAAAAGTAAATCAGATTTTGCGGCATCTTTTTCAACTGTTGGGCGATGACCAACATTTGTAATTGCCTGATATGTGTTTCCCCCAATCTTTACCTTTGAAAGATATACGCCTATTGGAACAAGTAGCTTATCTTCCGGCCAGACAAGATTCATTGTTGCAAAGCCTATAGTATGACCAATTGCTTTTCCGTGAATAACTGTACCGGTAAGTGAAAACGGACGACCAAGCATTTCGCATGCCTCCTCCATCTGTCCCTCACCGATGCATTCACGAATCCTGCTGCTGCTGATTGGTTCTTCTTTATAAGAAACTTTATCAAACACTTCAAATTCATAACCGCATAAGGATGACATTTTTTCTAAAAGTGCTACATTTCCTTTTCGCTCATAGCCAAAACAAAAATCTGGTCCTGCTGCAACAAATGCTGCGCAAAGCTTTTTACATAAAATTTCCCGGATAAAATCTTTTGGTGCAGTATGGCGAACCTTTTCGGTAAATGGATATTCAATGAGATAATCTATTCCATAAGCTTCTAAAAATTTCTTTTTCTCATCATTTGGTGTCAGCTGACGCACATCCTCACGTCCTGGAATTGGCGGTACAAAAAATGTAAACACTACTGTCTTTAGTCCCTGCTTTTTCTTTTCAAGCAGAGCATTTAAAAGAAGCTGATGACCTTTATGGATTCCGTCAAATTTACCAAGCGTGACCGCGGTCTTCTCTGTGATCTGAAAATCCTCTGTATTGCAAATTACCTGCATCGTTGGTCTCCTTTTCTTTATCGCTGCCTGATATTAATTTCGATAGAATATTTTTACAGGCTTCAGTAAATGACTGCTTTTGTCAAGATGATAGACACCTATAAACTCGTCGTCTAATCCATCATTATTTAGATACAGACGCACACGCATATCATGACCGCAGACATCCGTAGATATTTCTTCTAACCCCAAAACAGCATCAATACTGATCGCATTTCCATTTTTGAGCTGTTTTTCAAATTCGTTTGATGCGATTACTTTTGGAAAATGACCAAGAGCGGTGTCAATGCTGATCAAATGGTTCTCTAATTCATTTTTATCGGCAAGCTCTTTTATTTTTTCGAGTGTCAATGCCTGTTCTTTTGAAAATCCACCTGCCATAACTCTTGTTAAGCTGCTCATGCAGGCTTCACAGCCAAGCTTTTTTCCGATATCGACACAAAGTGTACGGATATATGTTCCGGCAGAGCAGGTGACAAGAAAACGTGCCTTGTTGTCTGTTACAGATAAAACCTGAATATCCTTTAACGTGACTGGTACAGCCTTTCGCTCAACAATTTTTCCTTCTCTTGCAAGCTGGTACAATTTCTTTCCGTCAATTTTCTTTGCTGAATACATGGGCGGTATCTGATCATAAGTTCCCTCAAATGAACAAATTGCCTGCGTAATCTCTTCCGGTGTTTTTGAAACATCATGTGTCTTTAAAACGTTTCCCCAGATATCCTCCGTATCTGTTTGAACGCCAAATGTCACCTCTGCCTCGTAAGTTTTCCAGTGATCCGGCAATAGATCAAATGTCTTTGTTCCAAGACCTAATCCGACAGCCAGAACACCTTTGGCCTGCGGATCAAGTGTACCAGTATGACCAATTTTTTTCTGGTGCAAAATACCTCTAAGCTTTGCCACAACATCGTGTGAGGTATACCCCTGCTCCTTCCAGACTGCAATTAGCCCATTATAATGCTCTGCCTGCATAATCCTCCTTCGGAATGCGATTTACGATCTCCGTAATAATCTCATCCGGCTTCTTATGATAAAACGTGCATCCTGATGCACGAACATGACCTCCGCCGCCAAATGAAACTGCCAGCTCACTGACATTCACAACATGGTTTGAGCGGAAACTGCATTTCCATACGCCCGACTCTATTTCATATAAGAATACTGCTGTGTCTACACCGCGAATATTTCGAAGCTCACTTACAACGCTGTCAAGTTCTGCTGATGTGATATGAAATCTCTCCATCTCCTTAGTTTCCATATAAGACCATACAAAAAAGCCATCAAGAAGCTGCGCGGCTTTAGATATTGCATAGGCGCTCGCCCTTGCTTCGTTAAAGCTCTTCTCATAAAAAGTCTTCTGAATCAAATCAGTAAATGGAATGCCAAAGGCAATAAGCTTTGCCGCACGTGTAAGTGTATCTGGTGTTACATTAGAATATTGGAACACGCCAGTGTCGTGAACCATTCCTGTATAAAGACACATTGCCACGTTATAGTTGATCTTATCTTCCTCGAAAAGTGTATAAAGTACTTCACATGCAGATCCGATCTCACCCTTTACATAATTGACATCACCAAAAATAGGATTACTGATATGATGATCAATCATTACACGCTTCTTTGCACTCTTAAAAAGTTCTTTTCCTGTACCGATACGATCTAAATCTGCACAATCAAGTGAATATACCACATCATATACCTCAGGCTTTACAGTATGACGAATAACTGCTGTATCTGGAAGCATATCAAAAACAGATGGATATGGCTCTAAGTACACATCTGCCTCATAACCATAATTATCCTTTAAATAGTGATACAGGGCAAGACACGAGGAGATGCAGTCTCCGTCTGGATGAATATGACCTACAATTGCCGTCTTCCTGACATTTGCAAACTCCGCACGCAGCGTCTCTATTGTGTCGTTCGGGCGTTTTTCCATCGCTTATGCCTCCTTTCCCTCGGAGCTTTCTGCCGGCTCTTTAGCTGCAAGCTCATTTGCAACTGCATCAATCAGACCCGTCATATGAACACCATACTCGATGGACTGGTCTAACACAAAAGTAAGCTCTGGTGTGTTTCTCAAATTTACAGAGGATGCGAGCATTCTTCTAATATATGGTTTTGCATTCTTTAAGCCTTCCATTGTACTCTTTTGTGCTTCCTCATTTCCTAAAACACTGATATAAGCCTTACAATACTTTAAGTCAGGCGTAACTTCTGCCATGACAACTGTTGTCATCGGATGGATTCTTGGATCTTTAATTTCCTGCTGGATAATACGGCTGAGTTCTCTCTGAACCTCAGCGTTGATTCTGATATTTTTAATACTATTTTTACGCATATTTTCTCCTTAACTATCTTTGAAAAGCCATGACATTGCTGCCATGGCTTTGTTTTTTTTGCAGCTTATCTCGGAACCTCTTCCATGATATAAGCCTCTACGATATCATCAATCTGAATATCGTTGAACTTTTCAAATACAAGACCACACTCGTAGCCTTCCTTTACTTCCTTTACATCGTCCTTGAAACGCTTTAAGGATGCCAGTGAACCCTCGTAGATCTGCTCACCTTCTCTGGAAATACGGATCTTGCAGCCTCTCTGGAACATACCATCTGTTACATAGGAACCAGCAATATTTCCAACACCTGATGCCTTGAAGATCTGACGAACCTGTGCATGACCTATTACCTTCTCCTCGTAGATCGGATCAAGCATACCCTTCATAGCAGCTTCTACATCAGCGATTGCCTGATAGATAACGCGGTACAGACGAATCTCAACCTTCTCACGCTCTGCTACTGATTTTGCCATTGCATCCGGACGAATATTAAATCCAATGATGATTGCATTTGATGCAGATGCCAAAGATACATCAGACTCATTGATTGCACCAACACCACTGTGGATAATCTTAACAACAACTTCTTCATTCGACAGCTTCAATAAGGACTGCTTTACAGCCTCAACAGAACCCTGAACGTCAGCCTTAACGATCAAATTCAGTTCCTTTAAGCTTCCTTCCTTAATCTGGGAATTTAAGCTGTCAAGAGTAAGCTGTGTCTTTGTATCAGCCAAAAGCTTTTCTCTGTTCTCTTTAATAAAGGTCTCAGCAAAGCTTCTTGCCTCTTTCTCGTTCTCAGTGTTGACAAAGATCTCACCTGCGTTTGGAACATCATTCAGACCAAGAATCTCAACTGGCATAGACGGAGTTGCTTCTTTTACTCTGCGTCCCTTGTCATCGATCATTGCACGAACCTTACCATAGCAGGATCCTGCTGCCACATTGTCACCAACATGAAGTGTACCCTTCTGAACAAGGATTGTTGCAACTGGTCCGCGGCCCTTATCAAGCTGTGCCTCAATTACAAGACCTCTTGCCTTACGATTTGGATTTGCCTTAAGATCCTTTAACTCTGCATCAAGCAGGATCATCTCAAGCAAGGTATCAATTCCCTCATGTGTCTTTGCAGATACTGGAACGAAGATGGTCTGACCACCCCAATCCTCTGCAATCAGCTCATACTCAGAAAGCTCCTGCTTTACACGCTCGATGTTTGCAGTTGGCTTATCAATCTTATTTACTGCTACGATAATATCAACGCCTGCTGCCTTTGCATGGTTAATTGCCTCGATTGTCTGCGGCATAACACCATCGTCTGCTGCAACAACAAGTACAGCGATATCTGTTGCCTGAGCACCACGCATACGCATTGCTGTAAATGCCTCATGACCTGGTGTATCAAGGAATGTAATATCCTGTCCATTGCACTTAACCATATAAGCACCGATATGCTGTGTAATTCCGCCGGCCTCTCTTGAAATTACGTTAGTTGAACGAATGGCATCCAGCAAGGAGGTCTTACCATGGTCAACGTGACCCATAACGCAGACAACCGGAGGTCTTGAAACCTTTGTCTCTTCCGGATCATCTTCTTCACGAAGAAGTTCCTCAATTACGTCAACCTTTACTTCCTTCTCACAGATATAGTTAAACTCTAATGCAATTTCCTCTGCCTGCTCAAATGTCAGCTCAGCATTAATTGTCATCATGGTACCCTTCATAAAGAGTGACTTTACAAGTGCTGCCGGCTGCTGCTTCATTGCTTCAGCTAACTCTGCCAGTGTTAAAGTCTCTGGAATTGTAATTGTCTTAATTCCGTCATCCTCTTCTGCCTTTGGCTGTGGCTCTGGCTTCTTACTGTTTTGCTGCTTCATCTTAGAGATATTGCGAGTATTCTCTGTGAATCTGGTATTCTTCTCCTGATTCTGTCTTTCCTTCTCGCGAATCTCACGCTCTTTCTTATTAAGACCCTTGCCGCCTCTTGCCTCGCTCTTGGTCATTCCTGTGCCCATAGAATCAAGATTTTCTCTCTCTGTTCTCTGGCCTCTTGCACCGTCACGTCTTTGACCGTAACCACCCTGACCATTTCCGTCACGTCTCTGGCCATCTCTCTGACCATAGCCGCCCTGACCGTTTCCGTCACGTCTCTGGCCATCTCTCTGACCGTAGCCGCCCTGACCATTTCCGT
>OLSL01000030.1_pt1 | contig 127315 bp, 11 predicted proteins | sample 1672511 | NCBI WGS metagenome assembly OLSL01 (sample SAMEA3136694, study PRJEB25190) | human gut metagenome | biome: human gut; feature: human-associated habitat; material: faeces | place: Austria | collected 2013
AAAAAAGAGTACAGATCGGAAATGACCCGACCGCCAATTCGTTAGATTTTTGGTCTAACTTTTGGGGGTCGGTTCAAAATCTGTACTCTTTTTGATTAATCTTTTTGCACATATGTTGACGCATACATTAATTCATAATAAGCCCAATGCGATTTTGGCAAATCGCTATATGGACATATCATAACGTCAATCACAGCCTTATCAGGTATTCTGCCTGTTGCAACATTTACAATTCTCGCCACCTCTGCACGAGTCACAGGATTTTCAGGTTTAAACGTTCCGTCTTGATAACCTGAAATTATACCCAACTTGACTGCAGTATATACAAATCCTGCACTCCAACGATTTATTTCAACGTCTGAGAACACCTCTCCCTTTTCCGTTGATGTCTTTGTATATCGCAATATCATTGCAACAAATTGTTCTCTCGTAACAGGTTCTTCCGGTTTAAATGTTCCATCTTCAAATCCGGAAATATATCCTTTTTCGCTTGCTGCTGCAATATAGTTTTTATACCATGTTCCATCAGCTACATCCTTGAATATATTAATGCTTTCTTTCTCAAGTCCACCACTCAGATTAACCATAATTGTTGCCGCCTCTGCTCTTGTCATATATCCGTCAGGATTGATTTTTCCCTCATATCCCGACATATATGGTTCATTAGTATCACTTTGAGGTTTTTGCGTAGGTTTTAAGCTTTCTGAAGGTGATTCCGTTTCTATCGGCTCTTCCGTTGGCAAAATTGTAGGTGCAACTGTTGGCGTAGGTGTAGAGTTTGAAGAATTGTTATTTCCCTTTCCATGACTACTCTTCTTTTTAAGCGTTGTATAAATCGTTACATCCCCATCAAAGGTCAAAGGATATTTGATGCTTTCACTGCCCTTATCATTTTTATAGCAAGCGTAATATGTTACTCCTATATCTCCGATAAGATTTCTGAAATCAGCTTCTTTTTCAACAGTGACAACATTAGTATAAAAACTCTTTAGCACCGTCATATCGTCTATTGACACAAGAGTAATCTTATTGGCAAAAGCTTTTTTACTTATCGGAATACTAATTTCAGATTGATTGAAATTATCCGTTTCCGCAAATCTTATGCAAACACTACATTCTTGTCCCAATTCAAGGTTTTCAAATGAATTTTCATCTTGCCACGTTTTACCGCCGTCTATTGAATACTGATACTTAGCTCCACCGTCTATCTCAAACTGAGTCATCTCCGGAGCAGTAACAGTCAATATATTACTTTCATCAGAAATAGATATATCATCATCCTTAAGTAAAACAGTCAATGTCGCTTTTTCAATATTACCTTTTGACAACACATTATCCGAAGAAAGTTCATAGTTTTCGTCAAACGGTTTATCAAGTTTAACATTCAATATATTAACTGTTTTATCTTTTCCGGCATTAAAATCTTCAAACGAAAATTCACCCGTTGCTGTCACTTTATCATTATTTTGAACGTTTGAAAATGCTATCGTACCGGTTGTCTGTAATGTCTTTCCGTCATAAACTATAGGATTTACGATACACTCTCCATACTCTAACACTCTTTTTTCAACAGTTAAATTGTCAGTTTGTACTGTAGGAACTTTATGAGTGCTTTGAGCCAAAAGTTCAATACATTTTCCGTTATGATCAGGAACTGTCAACACATCCCCGTCTTTAGCAGCGGTTATCGTTCCGTCATCATTCGGATAACCGATAGTCACACCGTATTCTCCCAATTCAGTAAATGGTACATTATCTTCAACATACCCGCTATCATATGTAATTCTCGCTTTAGCATTGCTTAAATCAAGCTTTTCACCATATACATATTCTGTTTTGGGTTGACTTACAATTTCAACAGTTGTAAGTTCCCTATTATTAATTCTACCGCCGGAAACGTTTTTAACACTCTCTGTTTCATCAATTTCATAATTATAACTCTTGCCATAAGAATCATCCATCGAAACATATTCAATATCTACATCACATTTCGCTGTCGGTTGTTCTGTTTTATAAACTGCTTTATACAAAACACACACTTTATCATTATTAACAAGGTTTTCAAGACTCAAAATATCATTATCTGCCTTGCCGTCTAATTTATGAATTTGACCTTGATTATCGAAAATTATATCCGATGTAAGAACAGGGATACCGTCTGTTATATCTTTTACGACAAGTTTCCTCTTCTGAATAACCAATGTACCGTTATTATATACAAAACGATAATTGTCACTTTGAGCGCCTGTCATTGTAATCGTATATCTTCCGACATCTGATTTTGAGCTTACATCTGTTGAACCGTCACGTTCTTTACAAACAAACACAGGTTCTGTCAAATTATCTTTGAACTCGACACTGTCTTGTGTTTCACCATAAGCAAAATCGCTATCATTATACGCAAAACTAAAATCAGCTGTTGGATCATCACCATATATTGCCGTCACATCATTGATATTAACATTTATCGGCTTTTTATTAATTTTCATTTCCTGACTCTTTACAGAAAGAACATTGCTTAATTCAGTTTGCGGAATAAGTGTTAAATATGCACCGTTATGTTTTGTTACGGTTAACTTATCCCCGTCTATAGCCTCTTTTTCCACACCTTCAGAGTCTGTCAGAGTAACGTCAACACCATAATCTCCAAGTTCATCATATGCAACATCATAAACAACTAAACCGTTATCATATGTTATTCTTACGCCCTTTTCCGACAAATCCAACGTTTCGCCATATGTATACTCAAGTTTCGGCTGTTTTATAATTTCAACCATCGAAATTTGTTTATCATAAATTCGTCCGCCTAAAGTTGTACTCGGTACATCTCTAAGTACATAATTACTTCCCTCTCCGTATGATTCGTCTATTGTTATATCATAAATATTAACAAGAACATTATCTGACGGAATTACACTTGTATACATAACAGTATAATCAAGTTTCACCGTATCACCATATGAAAGGTTATCAAATTCAACTTGTCCTGCGGTATTTATTGCAACACCGTCAATTTTATGTACAAGCTGAGGATCATCATATATCATTTTTGATGTCAATGCCGGAATGCCTCCTGTTATCTTCTTAACAACAATCGGACGTTTATTTATGGTAAGCATCGCCGGTACAAGTTTAAAAGTATAATTTGCCGAACTTGCCGAAGATAATTCAATATCGTATGTTCCTACAGGAGTTTTTTCATTAGTATCGCATGATATTTTCGGTTCTTCCAATTCATTTCTGAAATTTTCAGAATGCTCATCATCACCATTTACAAACCCACTGTATTCATATTCTAATGTAGGATTTTTATCTCCGTAAAATCTTTCTTTATCTTTCGCCGTTACAGTTATAACGGCTTTATTCACCAAAAGTTGTGCCGTTTGAGGTTCTTCAAGTGTTGCTTTTGTATCAACTTTCAGTTTTATTGACTTACCGTTATGATATGCAGTAGTCAAGACATCATTATCTGCCGCAGGAGTTTCATCAGTACCGTCAGTATATACAAGTTTAACTTTACCATCTGTTTTTTTGGTCAACTCATTAAACTTCAAGTTTTTCTGAATTCTTCCACTATCATATTCAACCGTAACCGCACCACGATTAAGGTTCAACTTATCTCCGTAAGTATATTCAATCTGTTTGCCGTTATCATCTCTCAAAACCGGATCACTTGTTATAACAACACTTGTAATCTGTTCTTCAAGAACTGTACCACCTGACGCCTCACTTGGATATGATTTAATTTCATAACATACATTTTTCTCATGGCTATCGTCAAACTTAACGTCTTCTATCTTAACGGTTATAGTTTCTGCCACGTCTTTTGATGTATATACTGTATCATATGTTATGCCTATTTCATCGTTGTTGATAATACCGCTTACAGTCATATCTTTCTGTTCATTCGTATATACTGCCGTTGATTCAATATAAATAGGAAGAATTGAATTATTCTTATATATTATTTCTGATGTAAGCGTCGGAACACCATTATCGATAGAATCTATCGTAATCTGTTTCTTGTTTACAGTTACAGTTCCGTTTACATATACGAAATCATAGTTATCATTTCCGCCGCCGCTCGGTATAATATCATATTCTCCACAAACTGATTGTCCGCTTACATAATCACACGATACAGTCGGTTCGCTAAGTCCTTCGTTAAATCTTTCGCTCGATAACGTATCACCGTTTACAAGGTCAGCCATCGTATAATGGAATGTGTATTCACTCGGCGCATTATCACCGTATGTCAATGTCACATCATCGGCAACAACCCTCATTTGATGTTTGTTTACTTTCAAACTATCAGAAGAATAAGCCGCTTGCAAATCATCGGTTGCTTTAGTCGGATCATTTATTGTAAGTTTTATAAACGCACCGTTATACTTTGAAACAGTAAGCAATGTATTGTTTTTCACTGTTCCTATTTCTGTTTCGGTACCGTCTTCTTTCTTTACAAAAGTCAAGTCTATACCAAAATCAGCAAGTCTTTCAAACGGTACATCACTTTCAACATATCCGCTGTTATACTTAATATCAACACTGCCGCCCTTTAGAGCAAACCATTCACCGTAAGTATACTCCATTTTATCCGGACTGCTATTAACAATAATTTCAGACATAAGTCTGGTCATAATCTTACCGCTTGATGTTGTCGGTACAGTTACTAAAGTATAATTTTTACTACTGTCACAATCATTTGCAAATTCGACATCTTCTATATCTACAGTTGCATTGTCTGTCTGTTCAAGACTGTTATATACCGCTTTATAGGTAATATCAATGCTATCATTATTTACAAGGTTGACTATATCCATATCCGAATTAGACGCAGTACCGTCCAATTTTATTGGCAACTGATAATTATGTTCATATGCTATTGATGAAGTTAAATCAGGAATACCATTATTAATTGAATTGATTTTCAATTCACGCTTATTAACAGTCAAACTGCCCTTATCTTCACATATAAATTCATAATTATCCGCACTTCCGCCAAATGCAGTAATTACATCTTCATAAGTACCCGCATTTGTCTTATTATCCGCATCTTTATCGTCAATCTTACATTGTACAGTCGGTGGAGTAAATAATGTTCCAAGTGCGGATATTATTGTTTCGCCGTCTGCCAAATCACTCTTTTCATAGTCGATTGTGTAAGTAGACGGCTCATCACCATATGTATATGATGCGTCATTTACAATAACGTGTAAAGGACGTTTCTTTACGGTTATCTCACCTGTAACCACTTTTTCTGCAGTTGCGTCAGTTGGCGGAACAAGAGTAATGGTCTTTCCATTGTGATTTTTAATTGTTGCAAAAGCTCCGTCCTCAACTTCTGTATCTGTACCTGTGTATACAGCTTTAACATCATACTCTGCAAGTTTATTAAACGGAACATTTTCAATAACATCACCGTTATCGTATGTTAATTTAAACTTTCCACCGCTGAAATCAAGCTTATCTCCATACTTATATTCACGGCTTGTTCCGTCATTATTTTGGGTTGGATCTGTTGTTATTTCAATAGCTGTCATAACAGACTTAACCGCAAACCCCTTTTGCGGAGTTTCTATCTTTTGAAGATAATAGTTTCTTGCGTCACCGTAGCTTGTATCCAAAACAGCATTGGTTATATCAACATCTGTTTCCCCTACTGCCGAATTATCCGTATATGTTGCATCAAAAGTTATATGCACACAATCATCCCACAAAGGACCTCTGTTTTCAGCAAATGTTAAAGTCGCTGAATCAACGTCTGTTTTGACGTCAATGTTCTTTACAAGGTCACTTTCAAATGCTTCTTTTGATGTAAGATTAGGAACATTATTAACCGTTTGTACAATAAGAGGTCTTTGTCTTATTACAATGTTGCCGTTTTCATACAAAATATTATAATTTTCAGCGTCAGCACCGCTTATAGACAATATATATGTACCGGCTAATGTCTTTTGATTTACATTTGTTGTTCCGTCATCCTCTTTGCAGACAATTTTAGGCTTTTTATATCCCGAAATGTTTTCTACATCGTCTGCATCATCATATTGGAAATCACTTTCTGTATATGTGTATCCATATCCGCTTGCATATTGACTTATATTTTCACCATAAGTCGTATATATATCATCAGCCTTTACGTGAAGGTCATGTTTTGTAACCGTTATCTTATCGGTTGTAACTGCCTCAACATCATAAATTGTATCCGGTATGACAGTTATAGTCTTTCCTGTGTCTTTAACAACTAAATGTTCATTATTTTTAAGTTCAACATTTCCGCCCGTATATGTGAGCTTAACATCATAAGATTTTAATTCTTCAAAATTAACATTGATAACTTGTTCATTATCAAACGTCAATTTTACTTTTCCGCTTTCAAGATTAAGCGGTGTGCCGTAAACATATTCTGTCGTAGGTTGTTCAACAATTTCAAGACCTGTTATACTCTTAATATAAACTCGTCCGCCGTCTGCGGTTGTTATTGAATCAGACGAAACCGTATAGTTGTAACTCTTACCGAACGTATCGTCCATTTTTAAATCATCAACCGTTACTTGAACATTTTCAGCCGCAGTGTGATTTGCATATTGTGCATTGTAAAGGACTTTAACTTCATCACTGTTATACAATCCACTTACGTTCATTGTATTTTTGTCTGTTGATTTTTCAGCCGATGCAGGCACTTTATATGGTGCCGTTTTTTCACTGCCGTCACTGTTTAAATAATATTTTGAAATAAGTGAAGGTACTTCACCTGTAATCTTTTCAACCTTTAACGGTCTTTTATTAATTGTAAGCGTACCGTTTTCGCACACAATATTATAGTTATCACTTGTACCGCCCAACAATTCTATTGTCGATTCGGTATAGCCTTTTTCTTTATCAATTTCAGTGGATGCAGTAGCTTGACAGCTAAATCCAGGTGCAACAAAGCCGGTAAATGTACTGCTTGTTTCACCGTAAACAAAATCGCTATCGGTAAAAGTATATGTAAATGTTACACTACTGTTTTCATCACCGTAATATCTTTGTTTATTATCAGCTTTTATATGAAGATCTTTTTTATTTATCTTGAAATTATTTGTCTTATACCAAGAGCTTATACCATCCATTGTAAGCATAAGCCACTTTCCGGTATCCGACACGCTCAAATGATCTCCGGTTTTAGCTGTTGTTTTATTACTGTATTTTATTGTCAGACCTTTTTCAACAGCCTCTTCAAATGTCACATTTTCAACAGTACCGCTACCGTATGTGATTTTGACGTTACCGGTTTTTAAATCAAGTGTTTCACCGTAAGTATATTCAAGTTTACATTCTTCTGTTACTTCAAATTCGGTTATATTATCCGCAACAATTTCACCGTCACTGCTCGTTAAATTAGCAGATTTAACAGTATAATTTTTCCCGTCCGGATAATCGTCATCAGTTTTGACTTTTATGTTGGTTGCCGTTACCTTTTTATTTTTACCAACAGCTTTTGTTGACTCGGTATCAGTGTATGTAACGTCATATTCAATCTTTATAATATCATTGTTAATAATTCCCGACGCAGTAAATTCATCACCGGAACAAGTTGCGGTAAATGTATAAGGGAATGTTGCATTTATACTGCAAGATGGTATCTTAACTTTACTTACCGTTATTTCTTTCGGTGTTATGCTAAGCTTGCCACTGACAAAATCAAAATAATAATTATCAGATTCACCGCTATTTTCAACAAAGTTTATCGGATAATCATCCTGACAATCCGTTGTTGTATCAGCCTCACAACTTATCTGCGGAGCAGTCTTAACAGCTGTAGCGATTGTGTCGTTATTTTTTAAACACGTTTCGTCATACTTAAATGTAAATGACGGATTTGCACTTCCGTATACTTTTGTATTATCATCTGCTGTAACGGTAAGTTTTGCTTTTTCTACTGTAATCTGATATTTTATACCGTTTATGTAAAATACAAAAACTCCTGCCTTTTTCGGTGTACCGGTTATTGTTCCGACTGATTGATTATATGTCATACCGGTAGGAATATCACCGTCAACCGTGCCTTTTTTCTCAAATCCTGTGTATGGTTTATCAGTACCGTAAACTGCATTTTCCAATTCCTTAGCAGGAGCTTCCGGAACAAATTCAGGCACATAATCGCCCATATATTGCAATTTGTCCATAAGATTTTCAGTGATAGAATTAGATGCACCACTTGTATCCCACATATATCCTTCATCACCGATTTGCATATTCAATGATGTAGCGCCAAGTTTAGTTGATATAACATTTCTGCCTTCCGGCGGTACTGTTTTTACTTTAAACGGCAATTTTATAAAATAACCGTCTGACAAATTAAATGTTTGACCGTCTTTCAAACACAACTCAATAACAAGTGTTTTTACAGACCCTGTATCATTCCATGTATATGACGATGTTGAAGAATCAACCGCATAGTTTTTCTTATAATTTGTATCTCCGGTTATATCAAATACTTCCAGCTCAGGATTATTTTTCTGAATTTGTGTTTTTAGTGCAGTAGTATTCAATGCAGTCGGATTTACATATCTCGAATCATAATCCACCGACAAAGTGATTTCTTTCAACTTATCCGTCTTTAGATTAGCTGTATTGTCAAATCTGTAACCTATCCAAAAAGCGTCATTTTTCTGAAGTTCCTGAGTTTTGTCCGCAGATGTATTCGGCTCTGTTTCTGTTCCCATAAAGTCCATATACAGTTGTGTTTTATTACTATCTGCCGATGTAGGAACGTTGTATTCTTTCTGTGTTACTGTTTCATCAACTGAAAGCGACGTATATAAATCCGCCATTTTTTTGTTTAAGAAATTGGTTCTGTCTGTTTCATCAACAACTCCGTTACCGCCGCTTGTACTTATATCAAGTGCACGATATTTATATAATGTATTGCTGATATTTGTATCCGGAATATTTTTATCATACATAAATACATCAAGCATATTTAGATAATTGTCCATATTCATATCGCCTTTTTTAGGCAAGACAATCATACTTCTCTCGTCTTTTAACGGACGAGTGCCGTCATTAGGGTCATACTCATATGTAATCGTATATATGCCCGGTTTAACATTTTGAGTTTGCAAAATGTCTATTATATTCTCACCGTCTGCACCGGTCAATGTTTTCACATCGGTTTTATCGGTTGTGTTATCCCAATCTTCATATTTTAATGACGATACTGTCTGATACTGAATTGTACGTTTTATTGTCTTATCTTGTGTCAGTTCTATTGCATCGCCGTTAGAATCATACAATGTCACTCCGGGATCTGTAAATCTATCGCCCGAAAATACTACTATTGCAGTTTCGTCTTTATCATAATTTATATATTGATTTTCTTGAAGTGAAGTACCTTTTTTCACTTCAACGCCGTCTGTACCGTAAATATTCCATGCCAACGGATTATATGCGATATTTCTGTACTTATACGTCGAATCAAAAGTTGACTTAAGCGCAGTTTTTGCATCATCGGTTTGCGAAGACGCCATAATCTTTCCGTATGGTGTATTACCATATGCAAGTCGCATTTCTGTACTTAAACGCTTAACATGAAAAGTATATGTTCTACTTTTATCATTAGGCATTGTAATCGTAACGGTGATTTCATTATACTCTTTATCTGTCGAGGTAAAATCAAGGTTCATATATTCTGTAGAAATATTTTTACCTGTTATAATGTCATGAGATTCAAGATCCTCACCGTTATACCAATAACCTTTACCCAAAATATCCTCTGAACTGATTGAAACTTTTTCACCGTTTACCGCAACACTTGTTGTCGCACTCGGCTCATACTGTTCAAAATCCATTTTTACAGACGCGGTATTTGCGTACACATACGTATAATAGTCAGTAACTTTGCTGTCAAACGTCAAATCATTTCCGTTTACGTCCGTCCAATTTATCTGTGACGGAATATCTTCATCATTTACGTTTCTTGATGAAAATGCAACTGAGCCTGTTGTTATATCAGGTGAATTATACAAACTCCACTTTCCGTACAATGTGATATTATTAAATCTGTCAAGCATTGATGATGATATATTTGTATCTTCATCAACCTTTGTTCCTCCGCCGTTATTTTCTGTATACCAACCGTCAAATGTGTATCCGATAATTCTGTACGGTTTACTGCTCCAATCCGGTATAGGTCCGTCCACCACGCCACCAGTACCTTGATAGTTATCATGCGGCTGTGGTCCGTATTCTGCATCTATATCTTCATCAGGAATGATGATAGGATGGTCCTCACTTATTTTTCCGTTACTTGCCTCGTTATATTGCAAATAATAACTGAAATCTCCATCTGCAAAAACCGGCACCACAAATCCACCTTGCAAACACATTGCAACGCTTAATAATACCGTTAATAATCTATAACATATATTTCGTTTTTTCATAAGCCCTCACCTCATTATGACAATAACGTTATTACATTTTCAAAGCAAACAAGATAAACTCTTGTATAATTTGAAAATGCAACAACAGAGGCAAGCGAAAATTCGCTGCCTCTATTATTACAAATTTCGTAAAAAGCTCTTATTAATCAAGCATTGGGAGTCGGAGAAGGCTCCGGAGTAGGTGATGCACCCGCTCCGGCATTCTCGTCTGATGTGTCTTCTACAACTTCTGTTTCTGTAATCTTATTCTTATCATATTCTTCTGACTTGATGAACTGACTTTCATCAGCTGCAACGTCTTTAAGAATTCTGTGGTTCATTGCGAATACTACATCATTATAAGCCCAATGTGCCTCTGTCATATCTGACGGAAGTACCTCGATATTTCCGACAGTCATATCTGCAAGAACTCTGTTAACTGTTGCAACAGTTTCTGCTCTTGTTATAGGTCTGTTCGGACCGAATGTACCGTCAGGATAACCTTCCATAATACCTCTGTCTGTCAAATACTTGATAGCCTTAACAGCCCATTCACTGTAACCCTCATCTACGTCAGGATAAGCTAATTCATCAGAAGACATATAGCCTGAGATGTCATAGCCCTCTGCCTTAGCCATCATAACAGCCATTTCTGCTCTTGTGATGTAATTTTGAGGTCTGAATGTACCGTCTTCATAACCTGTTACTACACTGAATTTCTCCAAGTAACCGATATAATCTTTACTCCAACCTTCGCCTACATCAGGGAATGATGTATCATATTCTTTATCCATGTAGATATTATTTGCAATCAATCTTGCGAATATTGCTGATACTTCTTCACGGCTGATTGGAAGTTCAGGACCGAATACATTATCATCATAACCTACGATATATGGATTTAACATAGTCTTTGTGATGATTGACGGTTCTTTTGTAGGTTCCGGAGTAGGATTTGCCGGCTTAGGAGTCGGTGTTGCTACTGCCTTTGTAACTGTAATTGTAACAGTATCCTTTAGAGTCTTATTAGTCTTAGACTGAGCTGTGATTATAGCTGTACCTTCGCCAATAAACTTAACAATACCGTTTTCGTCTACAGTTGCAACGCTTTCATTATCTGATGTCCAAATAACTGTTGGGTCTGCAGGTTTTGTAACGAATACTGCGATCAAGTCTACAGGGTCACTTTCTGCAGGAGCTTCAATCTTGCTTACGTCCTTACCTGCTGTACCGTCGGCGTTTTCGTACTTAATGCTTAGGGAGTTACCTCCTCCGCCGCCTCCGCCGCCGCCACCATGATTGCTGCTGGTTATTTCAATCTTAGCGCCGGTAACAGTACCTACAACGTAGTTAAGAGTCATTTGGTCAGTTGAACCGTCTACCTTTGCATCTGTAACAGTTGCATCGACAGTTCCTGTTGCTGATGTTACGAATGTAGCTTTATAGCCGATTGTAACATTATCCTTATCCTTTTCAAGAATATCAGTTGTTGTAAAGTTCTTGTTCTTTGTTACAGTCTTTTCACCTGCTGAGCCCTTTGTTGATGAAGGAACAGTCAACTCAGTGATGTTGATTGTCTTAGGTGTTATTGCACCCATTATAGGTGTAATATCATTTTCGATTTCATAATTATCTGAAATTGAAACATTTGTAAAGTTAATTGCCTTTTGATATACATCACCGAACTTAGCAACATTTTCATCTACAAATGCAGGAGTTGCTGTAACTGTTACAGTATCACCCGTTGCAACATCGCTTACTGTATAAGTAATTTCAGGAGTTGTTTCGTTTAGTGTTACTGTATTTGTACCGTCATATACCTTTGTATATGTACCGTTTGCTGTAATCTTAACCTTTTTCTTATCAGCAGTTGCCTTATTTGTCAAAGGTTCATTTGCTGGTGTCGGAACAGTAATCTTAATCTGATTATCCTTATCTCTGCGGATTTCAGAATCAGAGCTTACAGCTGTGCTTGTATTTTCCCATGTAAATACTGTACCGTTTTCCGGTTCTGTATAACCGTCTGTTGTCAACCAATCACCGTTTTCATACTTATGCTTTGTTGTTGTTCCGTCACTGTAAGATACAGTGTATTCAAATCCGTTAAGACCGTCTGTACCAAGCTTATCACCATGTTGTGGTCTTGTCGTATCAGTTACAAATTTAGGCTGATTAATAATTTCAACTGTTGCAGTCTTTTGAGTAACTGTACCCTTTGGTGAACCGATGATTGTAATATCATAGTTCGGATACTCGTCCTCGTTTATAACTGTATATGATACATTCTTATCTGCACTGCTGCCTGTATATGTACTGTCATGGTATGTTGCCTTAACAGTTGCATTTACAGTTTCCTTATTACCATTAACTGTTACTTCGCCGCTTTGTGTATAGTTTACACCCTTTGTCAAAATCTTTTCCAAATCAGTAGCATTCTCATTGATTGACGGAACTGAACTGATTGTAATTGTCAAAGGTGCTTTTGTAATATCACCTGTTGCAGTGCTTGCATATTTAATCTCGTAGTTGTCTGCATCGTTACCGCTAAGTTCATATCCAGAAACACTGATTGCTAAATTCTTAGCTACATTACCGTTAGTGTTACTACCGATTGTTGCAGAAAGTGCACCCTCAGTTAGAGTTACATCATCACTGCCAACCTTGAAGTTATTAGGTGCAGTAATCGTCAACTTAGTGATTTCATCGCCTGTAAGAGAATTATTACCACTGTATGTATGCTTGATTTCATCTGCACTGTTTGCAACAGTTATTGTAATAGTCTTCTTCTTCAACGTAACTGTAGGATTTTCTGTTGATGGAATAGGCTCACTACCACTCTTTGTATAAGTAGCTTTCAATTCCGGTGTTGTATTTGTCTTGTCATATTTTACAACAGTCTTATCTGTATCCGATGCCGGATTTGCATTAATTGTTGTGTTACCAAGACTAATACCTATTTCACTCGGCAATTCAGCCGGTGTACCTGTACCGTTCTTAATCCACTTACCGCTTGCTGTGTCATACTCATATGTATCTTGCTTTGCACCGTTATTGTATGTAACAGTTATCTTCGTACCTGCTAGGTCGAATGAGTCACCATGAGTATACTCTGTTTTACCTGTTGTTTCAATCTTAACGCCTGTAACTGTACCGTTTGAAATAGTTGCACTACCGTCTGCAATAGCAAATGATACATCATAGTTAGCTACATAATCTGCATTTTCATCTGATACCTTCGCAGTTGCATTATCATATGTAACAGTTGCTGAACCTTCTGCTGATGTCTGGCTATATGTATAAGGTATATCAACCTTAATTACATGATCGCTTAAGATTGAATAGAAACCGTCAGCACTTGAAATACCATAACCGTCAGTAGTTGATTGTACTAATTTTTCCAAAGTTCCTGTTGTAAACGCATCAACTGATGTATCCATATTCTTTGTTACAGATGTAATCTGTACAGGACGCTTATTAATCTTACCTGTTGTACTATTTGTAATGCTTGCACCTGATGGTACTGTGTAATATTGATTATTAGCATTATCCGCTAACACTACTGTACCGATTACAAGTGCCGGTGTCGGTACTGACGCTGTATCTGCTACTGTTGTTCCCGCATACTTGATGTTGTTCTTTGTAGCTGTTTCATTTAATGCAACACCGTCAGTGCCGGCTACACCGTCTAATGTAAGACTTACATTTCCAAGATTGTCAGTGCTAAGATCTCTTGTATTATCATATGGCTTTGTAATATTACCGCTTACTGTTAGAGTAAGTTGTTTCTTTGTTAAAGTAATTTTATCGGTTGAAGCTGATTGATACTCACCGTTAGTATCCTTTACTGTTGATGTAACTTTAATAAATGTTGTCGTTTTGCCGTCGGCAGTTGTAAGACCCTTATTTTGATCATCAAGACGAATTACACCGTCAGTTGCTGAATTACTTGTGTCACCCCATGTAATTGTTACATCGTCAGGAGTTCCCGGTAACTCTATATCACTAACACCTGTTACATCATGCCACTTACCGCCCGTATGTTCATACTTCTTTGTATCATTAGCATCATTATTGTATGTAACTGTAATTGTCATACCGTCAAGAGTTAAATCATCACCATGTGACCATGTTGTCTTTGTAGGAGATGTAACTTCAATCTTTGTTACAGGTTTCTTATTTACAGTACCTTTTGTGTCTGTACCTTTCAATACGATATTGTAGTTAGTAAGTTCAGTAGGAGTTGTTGTATAATCTACATTCGCAGTTCCAATTTGTTCTGTAGTATTATCTTGATATGTACCATGTACAGTTAAATCAACCGTTTCTTTATTACCATCAACTGTTACTTCGCCATTTTGTGTATAATCTGTATCTTTCACCAAATCTACTTTTTTATCTGCATCTATAATAATTGCCGGAACAGATGTAATTGTTACTGTCAAAGTAGCTTTTGTAATATTACCTGTTACATTACCGGTTATATTCAAACCTGTTTGTGGATCTGTAATGTAATAGTTACCATTATCATTACCTGTGCCTAATGTGTAGTTTGCTATATTGATAACCTTGTCATTACCAGCTGTTGAATTTTCATATGTTGTAGTTGCTGTAATTGTAACATTATCTTTTGTTGAACCAAATGTTACAATATCAGTTGAATCATATGTAATGTTAGCCGGTTGGTTAACAGTATTCGTACCGTCATATGGTTTTGTAATATCACCGGTTTTGCTAACAGAAATATTTTTAATTTCTTTTTGACTTACACCAAGAGTCAATGCTTCAGCCGGTTGAGCTGAATTCATCTTATCCAATACAGTAATTTTCTTTTTATTATCTCCGTATCTTAATTGTTGAGTTGCATCCGTTATAGGATTATCACCCAACTTTAATGATACCGGAAGATCGCTTGTTGTAACTGTTGTGCTACCATTAATCGCTTTCTGTGCAGTCCAGTTATTACCTGATTCATATGTAAATACATTGTTATCTCTGTCATTTTGATATGTTACTGCGATAACCATATTCTGCAAGCTAAGCTCATCACCATGAACATACCCTTCAGCTTTACCACCTGTTACAGTAATAGTTTCAATAAGGTTATCCACAACACTACCTGTTCCCGATGTAGGAGTAACAGTTATAGTATAGTTATCATCATTTTGAACATTTTCCAAACTTAATGAAACAGTCGGTGTATTTGCTGTATCTGAAACATCTTGACCTGTATAGTCTGCAATAACATCAAATGTCACATTATCCACATCATATGGTTTAATATCATTTTCAAACGAATATGAAGTCACTTTCTTCTTCAAATCGTTTCCTGTAGAATCTTTTAATACAGGAGGAATATTGCTGTTTTCGACTTTTACAGTAATAACTTTCTTCTTAATTGTACCCTTTACACCGTTTGGCATAATTACATTATACTGATCGCTGTTATCGCCTGTAATTGTCAAACCGCTTATTGTAATATCCTTATCTGAACCTTGGTTCTTAGTATCGAATGTAGCTGATACATTTGATGAATCAACTGTAATGCTATCGCCTGATACTAAGTCAGCGCTTGTGATACCAAACTTTAGAATTGATTTTGCGTCAGTTGTAGTATCATATGTCTTTTCGATTGATGATAAACCGTCAGCTTTTTCTGCTGTCAAGTGTAAATCTTTCTTAGCAACCTTTAATGTAGCAGTTGTATTTGCACTGTCAAGACCTGTCTTTGAAACAACGATATGCTTACCGTTATTACCTGTTACAAGTTTGCTAAAGTCACCGCCGTCTTCGATTGCAACAGTAAATCCTTCGTTATTCCATTCAGTTGAACCATATGTAAATTCGTGAGTAGAACCATTTCCATATGTGATTGTAACAACCATACCGTCTAACGAAATACTGTCACCATAATATTTCTGATTTGAAATATCTGTCGGATCAGTAGTTACTTCCATACTTGTTGCGGCGTTAGTCTTAATTTCTACACTTGCGTCATTCCATGTAAATGTATAGTTATCCTTACCTGTACCGTTTTCGCTTGTATTTGTCGGTACATAAGATTTTGTAGCTGCACTTGCTAAATCTGCCTTTGGAACAGTAACAGTATAAGCAAATGTAAAGTTACCCTCTTCGCCTGATACAATACCGCTTTGAGTTACCTTACTATTTTCAACTGTTGCGCCTGTTTCAGTTATAACCTTATCGTCTGTCGCGAATTTATTTTCATAAATATCTTCGATAACCGGAGTTAGTGTAACTGATTTTTTAGTAATGTTACCTGTCAATGACGGATATGTAGGTGTATATTCATCTAAGTTAGAACCTACAAGAGTCGGTGTACCTGTCAATGCTATATTATTCTGAGCATCTTTAATGCTGTAAATATATGTCGGAGCTATTACACCTGTTATGTCACCATTATATACGCCGTCACATTCTCCTTGCGAATCGGCAACCTTTAGAGCGATTGTCTGTTCTACAGCTGTTGTACCGTCATATGTCTTAGTAATAGCGTCACTGCCATCTCTTTCAATCTTAACTGTACGTTTTGCAACGTTTATTGTAATTGCATTTGACTTTACTGTATCCTTTTCAACAGTAATTGTTTTACCGTTATCTGTTGAATTCTTTAATACTGTTCCGTCTATCGGAAGTGTTGTATTAAGAGTTAAACCAAGAGTCTGCCAATCTGTATCGTTGTATTTGATGTTCTCCTTTGTTGAATCATCAGCATACGTTACAGTTACCGACAAGTCATTCAAAACAAGAGTATCACCATACTTATAATCATGGTTATCCTTTGTTATTTTAATCTCTTTAATACCTTGAACTTCAACTTTACCATTGATTGTAGAAGGTGTAGTTTTTATTTCAAAATTATCAGTAGCAGTAACAAAATCAACAACGTTTATCGGAACGCTAACGCTGTCTGCAACTGTGTTAACCAAATCACCGTAATTATAATTAAACTTAATTGCAGGTTTTGTCAAACCGTTCATTTCTGCAGTATAGTTATCTGTTGAGGCAATAGTTCCGCTCTTTGCTTTCTTATAGTAAGCAGTTGGAGCATTTTCGTTAATTGCTGTTATGTGAATTGGGTAAGGAATAATCGTACCAGCTATATCAGCAATAGATGACGGCTTAATGTAGTTAGCTGCGTCATTACCGCTAAGGGCGATATTTGTGAATTCAATACCTACATTATTGATTGTTTCACCTGTTTTTGAAACATCAGCAGATTTATATTTTGCGTCAGCCGTTACCTTAACGTCATCAGTAACACTGTTAAAGCTCTGTACTTTGCCAGTACCGATTGTGTATGTTACTGTTTGACCCTCACGAAGAGCTGTTTTACTGTCATATACCTTATTTGCAGTACTTATTGACGCAGTTGCCGTTAATTGCTTTTGTAGCATTGTAACTGCACCTGTTTCAGCTTCTTTCTCACCGGCAGAAACCTTAATCTTCTGATCTTTCATATTCTTGTAATGAGCCTTGAAATTCAAAGCGTCATTGCTATTTAATGAGATACTTCCAAGTGATACATTTACACCTGCCGGAAGATCTGTATCCCATTTGTAATTACCCTCTGTACCTGTTACTGCATATGTTGTACCTGTTGGGTGACTGCTTGTCTTAATAGTAACTGACAAACCTGTTGGATTGAATGTATCACCATGTGTATATTGCATTAGGTCAGGTGATGTAATTGCAGCATCTGTAAATTCGTCTGCTACTACTGTACCTGTCAATCCCGTAGGCCATGTAAATTCATAGTTACCACTTTCCGTACCTGTAACAGAAGTACCTGAAATTGTTACAGTCGGATTAGCATCAGTTGAATTTGCATATGTAAGTTTATAAGCGAATGTCAAATTAGCTCTGTCACCTGATAGAATATCAGCCGCTACAACTGTATTAGCTGTAGGATTACCGCTTGCAATAGCACTTGCATTTGAAATTGATTTTACAAGGTCTTCTGTGTCCTTATAAATTGACGGGATATATACATTTGAAATTGCAACAGTTTTTACTGTAATATCACCGACTACACCGCCTGTAACAGTAGCGCCGGTTCCAAGTGTATAGTTATCATTGCCGCTTACTGTCGGTGTTGTAAAGCTAATTGCTTTATTTTGACCAACATTCTTATTTTCATATGCAGGTGTTGCACCAAGAGTTACTGTATCTCCGCTGATTACCTGAGTTGATGTATAACCGATATTGCTCTTTGATGCGTCATTTAATTCTGTATCACCATTATACGTCTTTGTAATATCACCGCTCTTTGCTGCAGTGATTGATGTAATTGCGATTGGCTTAATTGTTACAGCCGAGCCTTCACCGCTATCATTACCATTCTTATGGTTTGCAACGATTTGGTTGCCGTTATGTCCTGTTACAGACAATGTTTGTCCTTGTGCAAAAGTTCCGCCTTTTGCAGTATCTTTCCATGATAGTGTAAATGGAATATTATCTGCGCTGATATTTACACTGCCCAATGCCCATGAAACTACGTCATTGACTACTGTTGCTGTGTATACTTCTGATGTTCTGTCTGTATAGTTAATTGTAACCTTTAAGCCGGCTATACTTAATTTATCGTTATATGTAACATCGCTGTTAAACTGTGTAGGGTTAGCTACTGTAATACTGTCTATAGTTCTTTCTACTACATTTGCACTACCTGTCAATGAATCAGGTGTCAATGAGTAGTTTGCGCTTGTTCCTACGCTATTATCAAGAGCAATGTTTGTTATCTCTACATCAGTAGTTGTACCGCTTTCAGGATTTGAAGTTTTGTACTTATAGTCGAATGTTACGCCTACTGTTTCACCGCTTACAATACCTGTGTCTGTATCTGCCGCCTCAAATGTAGCATTTGTAGCACTTGTTGCGGTTTGGTCTGTAACTTTTTGTGATACGTCAGCATACTTATTAACGTTCGGAATTGTTATTCCTGTGATAACCAATGGACGACGTGTGATTGTTGCGTCAAATTCTTGATTTGTATAACCGCTAATTTCAAAATTATTTGTATCGTTTAGTTGCGGAGCGGATACAGTAATCTTGGTTGCAAGTGCAACTGTTGAATCGTTATAAGTATATGTTGCACCGCTTACTGTCGGTAATGTAACAGACAATCCGTCAATAGAGTTTACAGATCCAACTGTCCACTCAATAACACCGTTTGTATAAGTTGTGTTACCGTTATATACCTTTGTAACGTCACCGTTCTTTGACGGATTTACAGTTACTTTACGTTTGTTAACTGTGCGAGAAACACTACCTTCAACGCCTTCTTTAACCTTTACAGAAACAGTTGCTGTACCTACAGCCAAGCTATCCTTATCTGTAGGAAGTGTGATTGTGAATGGCTTTTCTGATACTGCAGTATCGTTCTTCTTCCAATTCACACCATCATCTGATGTATATACTTCTGTATTAGTATTGCCATAATCAACAGTTACTGTTGTACCTGTCAAATCAAGCTTATCGCCATATTCATATGTCTTATCAGGAATTGTAACTGTAACACCTGTTGCCTCAACTTCATTTACCACACCTGTTGCAGTAGCATTATTAGTAAGACTATAGTTCTTATCGATTGCAGTATCTAATCTTACATTAGATAAGTTTACAACAGCAGTATTGCTTACTGTCTGATTATCTGCATACGCATAATCGTATATTACTGTAACCGTTTCACCGCTTACAATACCAGTGTCTGTACTTGCCGCCTCAAATGTAGCACCGCCGTTTGCAGCACTTGTTGCAGTTTGGTCTGTGCCTGTACCTGCCTCAAATCTGTTGATTGCAGGAATATTTGTGATAGCTGTTAAAGTAATCGGACGTTTTGTAATTGTACCGTTCGGTGTACCTGTTACATCAGGAGTACCAAGTTTATAGTTACCATCATTATTATTTGTCAAATGGAAACCTGTGATATTTAACGGCTCAGATGCATGTACATCAGCCTCTGCATATTCAACAGTATTAGGCGCAACCGTTACCGGGTCACTATTTATAATACCCTCTGTAATTGCATATGTAAATGCCGGATTTGGCGTCAAATCTGCATTACCATCATACACCTTTGTCTGATCAGTACCTGTAATTTTAATCTTAGTCAATGTGATTGGATTTACTGTAATCTGATCACTTGTACCTGTTACGCTTGTACCTGTGTATGATGCAGTGATACCCTTTGTACTTCTTTGAACATTAAGAGTTTCACCTTGAGTCGGTACATCTGTTGTGCCTGACCAAGCAAGAGTAAACGGAACTGTTGTAACATCTACATCTGATTGACCTTCAACTTGCTTTGTCCATGTTGACGCGTCTTTCCATACATATGTTTCGCTACCGGCGCTTGTTCCTCCTGATGTAAAGTTAACTTGTACCTTTAAACCGGCTAAAGCTAAAGCAGTACCATATGTTTGAGCTGTAGCAAATTGAGTCGGAGCAGTTACTGTTAATGAGTCAACCTCTCTTTCGTCAACGTGACCTGACTTTGTAGGAGTGCTTTCATCTAATTTATAGTTAGCGTTAACAGTGTTTGTGCTGTTTAGAACAAGATTATTTATTGTAATATTACTTGTATTGCCTGCTACAGATGTATCATTATATGTATACTTATAGTCAACTGTTACATTCTCACCGCTTACAACATTATCAAATGTTACAGCTGATGTTCCTACATTTTCAACCGGTACATCTGTATCATTTGAATATTGTTTTACTGTCGGAACAGTAATAGCAGTTACGGTTATGTGACGAGCTGTTATTGATGCAGTAACATTGTTTGTAAAATTCTCAATTTCATAATTTGAATTACTCAATGTCAAATCTGCTTTATTAATTGTTACACCGTTTGTTGAAACTGATGTACCATCATATACTGTAGGATTATTACTTACCGTCACTGTATCTGCATTGAATTGAGTATCATAACCTGCAGATTGATTTGTTACGTCATAAGTTATAGCATCATCAGCGTCCAAATCCGTTTTGCCGTCATATACCTTTGTAATATTACCGCTTGCTGTGACACTAACCTTTAATTTATTAACAGTAATGTTACCTGTTGTCGCCGGTTCAACACCGTTTGCTGATGCAGTAATTGTATATGTACCTACTGAATCAAACTTATGAGTTGCTGAAAGTGTTTCCTCTGTTCCTGTCCACTTTAACGTAATATCATCAGGAACAGCATTCCAATCATAATCCACCGAATCAGTTTCGCCGTCATATGTTACAGTTACTTTAATACCTGTAGGATCAAATGTGTCACTGTAATTATATTCGTTCTTAGTTGGATCACTTATAGCGATAGATTTTATAGTTCTGTTGTTAACTGTACCGTTTTGATTTTCCAAATAAGTCGGTTCAACAGTGTAGTTTGTATTTGTTGTAGCAATGTTTGTCACTGTTACATCACTAACCGGACCTACACTGCTTATGTTTGCATATGAATAATCATATGTAATTGCAACTGTTTCACCATCTACAACTTCATATGGTGTATTAAGATCATACTCTGTATTAGTCGGAATAGTTGCTGTAGCGTTACCTGTCTGTGTATCAGCTTTATTCTTTGTTGCAGCCGGTACATTGTTAATAATTGCAATCTTTACAGTACGCTTGTTAATTTTACCGCTACCGTTAGCGATAGCTTTAATTGTGTAGTTATCTTTATTCGCACCGGCAAGTGTTGCAGTAAATACTACATTTTTGTCGTTATCACTTGCATTTTTGTCTGTAAGACCAGCCGCAACACCATCTTGATATACTGCTGTTACACTTGCATTTACAACATCATCACCTACAAGTTCTCCGTCAGCGATTGTTGCTGTAAGTGCCGGTGCCTCTACAGTACCATCGTAATCCTTGTTGATACCTGTTGTTTGTGAAGGATTAACAGTAATAGCCTTTTGACCAACTGTAATAGGACTACTTGCATTTGTAGCATTTCCTAAACTTACTGTAATTTGAGCACCGTTGTTAACTGCAGTTGAGTCAGTTGTATCGTGACGTGTTATCTTTGACTCTGCCGCAGCCTTGAACGCATCCCAATCACTGAAGTTTGTACCGTCCAAACTGAACTGTGTACCTGTTGGAAGTGTATTATCCCAACTTGTGCCGTTATATGAGTATGTTGTGCTTGTTTCGCCTTCTTTTACTGTAAATGCTAAACCATCCAATTTGAATGTATCACCATGTGCAAATGTACCTGTCGGTGCAGTTACGCTTGTAATACTTCTTGCGGCAAGAACTGTGATTTTTTTCGAAATCGTCATACCTTCGCCGAAGTCGAAAGTATATGTATGGTCGCCGTTTGTTGCACTGTCCAAATCTGTACTTGAAACAGTGTATGTTGCTTTATCAGTTGAAAAAGTACCGCTTGGAGTATCGTTTACATTTACATCTGAATAATCGCCTAAAGTAATAGTAAATGCTTTATTACCGTCATTTGCACCCTTGCGGTATGTCATATCAGCGCTAACAGTCGGAGCTGTTTTTTCTGCGAATGTTACCTCAACAGTTGTATCTGCTGAAGGACTTGCTACTGAATGTGTACGTGTTTTTTGTACACCGTCAATAGTTTCGCCTGTTACTGCAGTAACTTTGTTTTGGTCATCAGCAGTTGCTGTTACAGTGTAGCTTTCATCAGAATAAACTGTGTATGTACCGTCAGTTTCTGCAGTAAGTGTACTTCCGCCATCTTTTGCTACAGTAACAGTACCGTTACCTGTTTTATTTATTGTCAATTTATGTCCGGCATCAACTGTCAATGCAACAGTTGCTGTTATATTTTCACTACCTGACGGTGTGAAAGTATAAGTTTGACCGTTGTCTGTACCTGTGATACCGCTTACTGTCCATGTGTAACCTGTTGTGTGAGCAACAGTTGGTGCTGTCAAAGTATATTCAGTATTCTTTGTCAAAGCAACCTTTGTACCTGATGTGTGAGTAACACCTGTGATTGCACCTTGTGTTGGGTCAGTAATTGTGATGTAAGGTGTTGTATCAATAGCAGATAGAGTTGCTGTTGTTGCATCTTGTTGACCTGTTACAGTAATTTCAACATTTTTGTTTGCCGCAGTTGATGTCAAGCCTGTAAGCTTAGTTGCAAGGCTTGTGCCTTTTACTGTAATTATATTTCCTGATATTGTGTAATCATCAGAACTGCTTAATGTTTGTCCATCGATTTTGATACCTGTTATATCATCGATAACATGTGTACCTAAAGTAAGTGTGATATTAACGTCATTCTTATCATATAAATCGAATGAATCAGAGATTGACGCTGATATAGGTGTACTTGCTGTTGCGTCAAAAGAAACAGTCTTTTCACCATTACCGTCAACGTCAATATCATCTGATGCTATTGTAGCAGTTTTATCTGCACCAGGATTTGTAACAGTTTTATCCTTTACAGTAAGAACAACACCGTTAGTATTATCAAGTGCATAACCTGTGTTAGGTTTTACTGTAATTATAGCATCATATGCTTTATCATATTCAAAATTACCTGTTACTCCTGTACCGTTATGTTCCCATGTAACTTCTGCAGTGTAATTAGCACCGTCAGGTACTGTTGCAACTGTATCCGGTGTTCCACCCGGTTTAGGGTATGTTACAGATACTTGTGCTGTTGTAATTTTTGCATTTGCAACAGTAATTGTATCTATAGCTTGATACTTTGGATTACCGTCATTTGTGTCTGTTCCGCTGTACTTAACGTAAACTGTTTGATTATTGTTATCTAAAGTTAATTTAGTAGGTAAATCAGTGGCAGTGGCAGAATCTGCTCCAATAACCAAAGATAGATTGTTCTCTGGAAATTGGCCATATGGTACGACCTCCGTCGTACCGTCACTGTATGTTAAAGTAACTGCTAAACCATCAGGAACTGTATAACTGTCATTCGGTGCGAATGAAGATGTAAGTCCTGTTTTGTTTGATGAAATACCTGTAAGCTTAATAGCGTCAAATGTATATTCAGCCTTTAATGTTCCATCGCCGTTAAGTGTTACAGTAGCAGTTTTACCATTGATTGTTGCAGTTGTTGAATCTGTAAACTTGTAACCACTGTCAGCACTTAGTGTAACACTTGCTTTGTATGCTTGATTTTTAGCAAATGTGCTGTCAGCCGGATCCCATGTAACAGCCGGATTAGCTACCACGCCGGTTGTAGTTGTTGTAGCAGTCGTAGCCGGTGTTGCACCAATCTTCGGTGCTGTTACAGTTAATGCTACTGAAGGTATTGCTGTATCTTCAGACGGTGTGTCGCCACCTTCTGGGAATTGTAGATTACCTTTGTCATCAAATGTTCCTACAGCAGACATAAAACCTTTCTCAGAGAAGTTTGTGAAACCGTTTTTACCACTCAAAATATATACCCATACTTTAGCACCTTGCAAATCGGCTATAGAATCAACGCTATTTTCAAAATCCTTAGAAAGTTGGCAACCGTATCCATCTTCTCCCGTTGTCCAATTATATGTCTTATTTAACGCACTGCCCCAGGTTAAACTAACTGTATCCCCGGGTTTAGATTTTCCATACCATTGTGCAGCCGGACCGGCAAGCCATTCCCAGTCGTCTGACGTATGTCCTGTAGTCACATCGGTATACATATTAACATAACCAGTACCACTAGAGTCATCGGTTATAGTGTCTGTGACATCATTACCGGCTCCTGCATCAAAATCCGTTGCAAGAAGTACAAAATAGTCATCAGGATTATTTAATCCGTCACCAAACGTCACATCAAATTGTGTAAGAACACCTTCCGTTATTTTTATTTTCAAATCGGTAACCATATTAGGTGTTCCTGTAATGTTACCGTCGCTATCAATCTCTTGTTGTGCAAAAGTCGTAGGCATTATTGAAAATAACATTGACAGTGCCAAAAAGGCACTTAATATTCGTTTTTTCATGCTTTAACTCCTTCCAAGTTAAATTTTCTGTTTTATTTCATTCAATTATTAGGCATTTATTTTATGTCTATTTTATGTCTATTTTATTAAATTCATAAGTGCATCATATTTTTCTATTTCTGCTTTTGCCACGTCTGCAGAAACATATGGCGTACTTGAATATATAATTGAATATTGTATCTGATACCATGTCAAATCATGATAGTCTTTACCGTCCGCTATTGCGCCTTTTATACAATTCACTACGGCTTGTGTTGCATTTTTTCTTTGAGCCGCCGTCGATATTGCTCCTGCCGCTGTTGTTCTTTTTACTTTCAAAGCATTAAATACATCAACTTTCCAAGCATTAGAATTTGTTACAGCACTCCCTGTCACTACAAAATCATTATATGCCTGTTCAAGATATGTTGAGGCAGTAAATTTAAAAATAACTCCTTCAGCTCCTTGTAGCTCTATCAATTTGCCATCTACCGCATTAGCTTCGCTTTCATACGCTCCTGTTATTACATCTGAATTGTAAATATCCTTTAATTGATAACCAACAGTGCTAACTGCATTTGTCGGTGTAAGAACAACTGGAACTATCTCTTGATTCTTGGCAGTCACCGCAAGTGCAGTGCTGGCACTCGCACCTACTTGTGTTATATCCATTTTTACTCCAAGATCTCTCGGTCTTGTAACTCCATAGCCTAATTTATTAACACGTCTATATTCAAAAGAAATAGAATATGTGCTTGATGTTGCATTTGACGTTACAAGAGCATATTGAAGAGGTCCTATCGCTGAATAGTATCGGTCACCATTAAAGTCTAAATTTGTTCCCGGTGTATATACGGCTTTTACTACCAGTGTACCGCCGTCTATATCATCTGTGGTAACATCGGAGAAATCGAATGATTCCATATCCGGTTTTGTTTGACTTGAATCAACCGGATTACCGTCTGCACCAAGTTCCGGCATTAAGTCGAATGTGGTTGCATTATTAAGTGCCGTCCATGTATCTGACATATTTGAGGCAGATACTTTTGTCCAGCCACCTGCATACGGTGCGTCTGCATGAATCGTTTTACCTGCAAAGCAATATTCAAGTTTATTCGTCAGTGGATAATCTGAGCCATTCGTAACCGTTCCCGTTCCGCCCGGAGTTGTCGGGTCAGTTGAATTTGGACCGGCATGAGGATACTCCCCTCTATAATTATCCGTTCTTTCCTTGCTTGAATAATTCGTATTCGTCTGCAAGTCAGGATGAATGAACTTTTCTTTTACATAATCATTTACCGATTCGGTCGCGTCCTCTCCGACACCACATGTCAGTGTGCCGATAAGTGAATCGTCCCAATCGTAAAACATTGTTACGTAAATATCGTTTAGACTAAGTCCGCCCGCTTTCGCACTCTTTCCTTGTCCGAGTACAATTTCAATATCCTTATTCGCCGCTTGCTCACTCATTTCAAGAACGCTATCTGTATAATCATACTGATAACCTTTCATTGAAAAGTCCGCTTTATAAATCGTAAAGCCGAACTGTGCCGGTGATACGGAAGATACATCATCAGACGCGATTGTCAGCACTTTATTCTGCGTCCAATCACTATCCCATGCGGAAGTCCATTGATCTTCTATCTTCTTTTTCGCATTTTCATCGGCATATGTGAATCTCGCTACAACAACCGGATTTTGATGTTGGTCGGGATCAGGCGTAGCCTTTGGGTCAGGCGTCGGTGTTACGGTCGGCGTCTTTGTCGGTGTTGGTGTCGCATCCGGATCCGCCGTTGCACTTGGGTCTGTCGCATTATTCGGTACTACACCCGGATATTCCGCCCCCAAATACAAATAACCCGTTTTCGTCGTCTGATTTGTTGCCGTATCTGTTTTGCTTTCAATATATGTCAGCGCGGTATGAGTTGTCCATGTGTCTTTACCCAGCGTCGGCAACGCTCGCCTTGTAGCCCATGTGGTTGACTCACTCATATCCACCGCTGTTGCCTCATCGTCCCATGTAGTCGGAACTATAAGGCTCGGATCATATTGCAAAACCGCTCCAACCGATGAATAATCTTCGTAATCGCCGTTTACTTCAAGGCTGATTTCCATATAATTATCTTCACCTGTTATACGTTTTGCAACAACAGTTATCTCCGGCTTTGTCGATGTCACTTCATCGGCTAACACCGTAGGAAGCAATCCCACTGCCAACGCAAGAGCTGACATAACTGCTACTATTCTCTTTATCAAGCGGAACCACCTCCATTATTTGCATTAGTTATATTAGACGGATATGTTTTCTCCATATTTTGTTTCAAAAGTGTCAGATCAAACATATTAACCGCTCCGTCACCATTTAAGTCTGCCGCCTCAAACCGTGCTTTATCCAATATCCACGGTTTCTGACGGTTAAAAAATCTCATCAACTCCGCCCTATCAGGCAATTTGATGATTTCATCGCCGTTTATATCACCAACAATCATTTCAATAGTATCGGCAAGCGTCAAATCTGCATTATCATCCACTTGCGTCTTATCTATTTCGATTTCGGGATATGTAAGGTGCGATTGTTTCTTTACAACCATTTTGTAGCTGAACTGATTCGATACAGGCAACTCAAAATTCCACTCACATTCGCCTTTTTTAGTCGTCTTAGTGAGTACGCCGTAAAGATTATTGCCGGCATCATCGGTATCTGCCGATGTAAATGTATACATCGGTGTCGTTTCACCGTCTTTGTATATTTCAACTGTAACCGGTTTTGTATCATTCCAACACTTAACTGTACCGATTATATTATATTTACCGTCAGTATTGAATATATCAACTATTTCAACACCGTCAAAATGGTTCTTTGCATTATTGACTTCTGTGGTTTTATCCACGTCACCTTCCCATGACGCTGAATTTGTTACACCGTTTTCGGTTGCGCCCATTACAAATGTTTGTTCCGTAAGGTTTAGTGTTATCGGCTTGCCGACATAACCATCCTCCGGCATTTTATTCAGTCTGAACGGCACTCTAAGCAGATAAACTCTGTCATATCCATCAGTCTGTATAAAATCACTCAGTCGCAAATTTGTACCGTCGACTGATTTTATTGTAACAAATTCCGTTTTATATTTGTCTGTTTGGTCAATATCCCAATCACTTTGCAAGGATTGTTTATACAATTCCGCATTCTTCCAATACGCCACATCACTCGTCGTTACATCTGACTTGATATTGTTACTTTCAATCGTTCCGGCAAGGTCAAAGCCCGTATCGGTACTGATTCTAATATTGCCGTCGCAAGGAGTGAATATTTCACTGTCATAATCTATCGCAAAATCCATACTGTACAATCCGTCAAGGAAATACTTCAAATTCTGCGTATTTTTTATACTTATTCCAAACCACACAATACCTGAACCGGCATTATCCACATCATAGACATTATCCGCTGTCAAGTTCGGTGTTTGAGGTTTGTCCAAAGGTTTTGACGCAGTTCCGAGATAGTCAAGCGTTAACGTTGCCTTTTCCGGCGGAACTGTCGCAACCGGTTGTCTGACCGCCGTATCAGGGTCGAATGTCGCCATACTGTCACTAACCGTTGTCGGAAGTGATTCGTAATACGGTGTAGGCATTATATTCAACAGTGCGTTAGCATCTATCGAGTTGACATTTCTGTCTTCGGTGACATCTGCAACTCTGTATGCGTAGATTTTCGCCCATTCATCAGCAGAATTTATTATATCGGTATAGAAACCGTTATTCATTCTTTGATAAAGCATATCCGCGTCATTTGAATCAACAGTTCTGTCAAGGTTAATATCACCTTTATTCGCAAGAACCACTACAGGTCTTGTAAACAATCGTGTTGTATTATCAGTATCGGTAAATGTATATTTTAACGTATACACTCCCGGTCTTATATTAAGACTTGCCAACTCACTTATAACACAACTTGCTCCTGTATTTGCCACAGTGACCGTTTGCGATGTTGTTGTCATTATATCTGTTACATTTGTCGGAACATTGACAGTTTGAACTTCTATTGTACGAGTTACATTTTCCGCCGAAACTGTATTTCCGTCCATATCTTTCAGATTTTTAAAACCCGGATCAACAAACGTTTGTCCGTTGTATACAAACAGCGTATAAGGATTTTCATCGTAATTCACGCCGTCCCATGCATCTGTATAATATTTTGTATCATATGTATTTACCGCTTTGTTCGGTGTATATGCCGCATCATATGTATGATTTTTCGAGAACAAATCTTTTGCCGTTGACTTATCCGTTATATTGTCGGACGATTCGATTAAACCGTAAGGTGAATTACCCGGTTTTATATCAACATCAACCGCTTTTTTTCTGAGTATTGTAATCGTGTATTCAGCCGAATAATTTTGTCCGTCATTCAGGTCTGTATATTCTGTCTTAATTTTGACTGTATTAAGTCCTTCTTGAAGATCAAACAAGTCGGATTTATATGTCGTAACACTCGTTGATGTAGAATCAACTTGAGGCGCTATTGTCAATGTATTTCCGTTCGCTGTTGCTGTCACCGTCATAGACGGAGTTAATTCCAACAGTTTATTCTTCAAATCGAATTCAACAAAATTCTTTTCTACAGAGCCGTCTACAATTACTCTGTATGCGTATGTTGTTTCGTTAAATGTTGTCACCGCATATGGTGGAAGTGACTCTCTTAAATCGTTTGGCATTGTCTCATTTTCATTATAATCTCTCAAATCAGCCAAGCGAACCCACACATCATTTGTTTCACGATAAGTCGGTCTTACAGTTACATCTTGCGCTATCATCGTAAATGTCGTTGACATTTGCATCGCATTTGCAAATGTTATGCTGTCGCTTGTTTCCCACTGATCAAATGTATATCCGGAATCCAAAATCTGAACATATATCGGAACAGTTTCGCCTACTTCATATGTTCTTGAACATATTCTATTGCTTGTTTCGTCCATCAAATATCCCAATCCGATAGACTGTTGTACACTGTCGCCGTTGTCAACAGTTACGGTGTACACTTCGTTTTCCGTTACTTTAAAGGTTATATTGAAATATGCCAATTCAGCATTTTTGTTTGAACCAACACTGACTCTTGCTGAATATGTTCCTACCGGCAAACCATGTTTTGTACGAATTTCAAACTGTGTTTTATCGCCAACATTCAAGAAATTCACATACAATGGTATGCTGTTTACAAAGCTTGTAGGGCTGCTGTCAGCCGCTGTCGTTCCGTCTGTTTGAACAAAATCGGAAATTCTCATTGTCAGACCGGTTATATTATCTGTACCGACATTCTCAAGCGTGTACATTTGTCTTTGTACGTCGGCTGTTGAATAACCTACTTTCTTTGTATCGTACTCAAATGTTTTACTGTTAAGCACAACTTCTACCGGACTGTCTGCATTTCCTACATCAGTAGTAATCTTTATTGCCTCTTTTTCCGGTTCCGGAGTCGGAGATGTACTCGGTGTCGGCGATTCACTCGGATTTGGCGACTCACTTGGGTTCGGTGATTTACTCGGATTTGGTGATTCGCTTGGATTTGGTGAACCGCTTGGGTTCGGTGATTCACTCGGGTTCGGCGATTCAGTAGGTTTTACTGTAGGCTGAACAGTTGCCAGTGTTGTCACCTTTATTTTTAAGTAAATATCGTCCGGATTTTGTACATATCCGAAATTTGTATATGAGTAATCTTCAAGTTTACCGATAAGAGTTACTGTTGTTCCCTCAGTCGGCAACACAGTAGCCGTCGGATCACCTTCGATGCTCCAACTTACAACCTTTGCACTGTCATATTCAGACGGCTGATAACCGGTCTGTCCATGATATGCAATAGGAATTGTACTTCTATCAGGGAATGATATATATGTTGCTATATCCGCAAGACTTTGTCCCTCGTATACAGAGAACATACCAGCTCTACCCTCTGAATAGTCTTTTTCGACATAGTTATTTTCGTTTTCACCAAGATAATAATTAACTCTCGGATCAAACACAAAACCTACTTGTGCAGTTTCTGCATCATCTGGAGGAATTGCTGACAATTTAAAATCATCATTACCCAAGTTTATGATACTTTGTATCAATTCACGGTCTGTATTCGTCATACTCGTTGCACTGTCAGACATCGCATTAATTTTAATAACTGCCTGTCTGTTAACAATACTAACCGTTACAAAATCATTGTTATCTGTACTTTTTAATACCATTCCGTTTGGCAGGTATATATTAAAGTTTGTTCCGTCTTCAAAAGCCGCTCCGTCTTTAGGAGTAACCGTTATATCTAAGATACCCGTTTCTCTTTCAACTTCCGCAGTTATTGTTGCATCCTTGAGATAATCATTTCCCTTTAATACATTTCTCAACGCGTCAATATTCCAATTAAATCCGTCAGGAATTGTAAGCCAAGCCGGCTCAGGTGCTCCAAACAATGTTTTGTCATATTCTTCTGTATATGTTTCACTGACAGGCACAGTACCTGTTTTCAAAGCTTCCGTAACATCATCAGGCGTCCAATCCGTTTGGATAGGATTTTGAGTCGGAGGAACATACATATCGTCAATGCCGTCCAAAACAGGAGTTACAGTATCAGGCATTTCTAAATCATCCCAAATTCCCGGTCTGTTACTGTCACTGTATGACAAAATACGATTATCATATTTAAAGCCGGTAATTGTAACCGGTTTTACCGTAACTTTTACCGTTACAACTTTATCTGTACCTGCATAGTTTTGACTTACCGTATAAGTCACATTACCCAAAGGATTATACTCTGTTCCATTGCTATATTGAACTGTAAAAGTTTCATCTTCGGAGTTCCATATCATATTGCCCAGCACTTGCTGTCCGTCGGAATATCTCTGAACAACGGTATTCATTGTTTGGTTCAAATATGCAACCAAATCTGCCAATGTACCCGCTTTTGTCGCATCCGAGCATCTATTATAAATAGAATACGCAGTAACTGTTCGTTCTTCAACTGCCGGAGTTACATCAAGAAGTGTTCTGACAACTTTCCATTCTGCCGGAAGTACATCTACAAAGTATTCAATATGGTCATCTCCGACATACATAATATACGCACTATCATCTTCTATACTTAAAATACTATTAAGTTGACTTTGCGTCATATTACATACTTGAACAGGATCTACGATTTGGAAACTCATCTTTCCAAGTGAAACTTTCCTGTCAGATGCTAAAATACATTTTACATCTTCCGTTTTTGGTGAACCTATCTGTTTCACTCCAATATATTCACCGTTAGGGGTTTGCGGGTCCGGTACAAGGTTCATTTGTATCGAACTGCTCGTCAGCTTGGAATATTCTTTTGTCAAATAAGCCTCACTTGTAAATACTTCTGTATTTGCTTTAAAGGTATTCGTTGCATCAGTCGTTATATCATTAGTATCAAAGTTGGACGGAACTATATACCTGCTATCATAATCCAAAGTAAAATCCACACCGGTAGCATCAATATTTTCAATACTGACATCTACTAATGCTTGAATTTTTCCATTTGTACCATACTGCAAAGTAAAGCCGTCAAAAACAAGTTTACTGTCTTCTGTAACAACATTTGCAAGACTTATATTTTCTTTTTCCGCTGACACAGTAAAAACAAACGACGGCAACATCATACATATTAGTGTCCATACCGCCACAACTTTCTTTATTGCAGCACTTTGTCGCATATAACCCCTCCCCTCCGGGTATATTTAATACGCTTATTTTACATTTTATGGAATTAACTGTGCGTATTCTTTTAATTGTATCCATATATATTTAATATACTACATCCCCCCCTAATTGTCAAGTTAACCAAATATGACAACTATGCTACATTTCCGTGTCAAAGAAAAGCCTATTTGGTCGAATTTTGTTTCTTATATAAATATAAAAAACAACGTACCCATTTGGGGTACGTTGTCTTTATTATTCAGTATATGCACTGATAAGAATTCTGCTGCTGTCTGTTCTATTATTAAGATTTGGAGCTTTTATAGTTCTATGAGTTGTGATATATAGTCTGTCTTTAGCGTTGTACTTATCGTCACCATTAAAGTCACATATCTTCTTATCAACCATAGCTTGTGCAGGAGTTATGTTTGGAGTAGTTGCGCTGTCAGTGTTTAATTCACTGTCTGCATCTTCAATATCATCAACAATAATTTCGTCTTCAACGATTGTTATCTCGGCGTCTGTAGTTATTGCCGTATTGTCTTCCTTAACGTCCTCCTCTTCGGCAACCGGAGTTTCTGTTTCAGTTACTTCTTCTGTAACTTCATCATAAACACCCATTACCGCAGTTCTCAAGCCCTCACCTGAATAACTGTTGCTTGACGAGCCGCTATCTGACGAACCGCTATCCGATGTACTGCTTGATGCGCTACTATCTGACGAAGCGCTGTCTGATGTACTGCTTGACGAGCCACTGTCTGGTGAACCGTTGTCTGATGTACCACTCGATGTATTACTGTCAGATACTTTATCATCTGACGAATCTGTCGGTACGTTAACAGTTGTGTCGTCCTTTGTTGTACTATCGTCTGTCTTATCATCCGTCGGTGTGTCAACTGTTGTATCATCTTTTGCTGTGCTGTCGTCTGTCTTATCACCTGTTGGTGTATCAACTGTTGTGTCATCCTTTGTTGTACTATCATCTGTCTTATCACCTGTTGGTGTATCAACTGTTGTGTCATCCTTTGTTGTGCTGTCGTCTGTCTTATCACCTGTTGGCGTATCGACTGTTGTATCGTCCTTTGTTGTACTATCGTCTGTCTTATCATCCGTCGGAACTTCAGCCTTTGTATCATTCTTATCATCAGTTGTTACAGCTCCCGCTGCCAAAGCATCCGGATACAAGTCTGCATAATCTCCGAAGATTTCGTCCATTGTATATTCTGTACCAGCCAACATTGACTTAAAGTATTCAAGGTCTTTTTCATCAATAATATCGTGGCTGTCACCCGTTGTAACTATATCACCAGGTATCAAATCAATTCGTCCGAAATCATACATTGCTTTAGCATACGATTCTTGAACATCAATTTCAGATAAGTAATATGTTAAGTAGCCTGCACGTCTTACCGTGATACTGTATACGCCTACGCCTGCCGCAGTAATTGTTTCTTGTGAGAATTCAAACTTACCGTCAGCTCCTGTTACAACTTTTTCTACAAGTGCACTTTCAGGATCTGTAATCACATCATATTGTTGTGCATCAGGGACTTTATACAAGCTTACTGTGGCAACATTGTCGCCGTCAGCAACTGTATTAACGTTACCTCTGATAGTTGTTTGTAATTCCGAAACAAGTTTATCATGATCTCTTATAACCTTAACCTTATAACGTCCTGCTCCTCCGACATCATTTGTAATAATGAATTCAAAGTTATATACAGTCTTTGAAAGGTCAAGTCTTGCTACTGTAACAAGTTGATCTGTAACTTGTCTGTCGATTTCGACATTATCCAACTTAACTGCGATAGTTGTTTCTGCACTGTCTGTTGTATCTGCCGTTGCGGTAAATTCAATTTCTTGTGCAAGAACCGGAACTTTTACAGTATACGAAATTGTATTCTGTTCAAATTCAGGATCAAGTTCATAATATTCATCATCAGGATTATCGTCAGTTACCTCAAGGTTTGTCAAGAATGCTGTATTCTGTTGAATCACCTTAAGTACATATGTTGTCTTTTCCGTTTCATCAAGTGATGAGTAAACTGTTATGAAGAATATATCTTCATTTGACGTTGTACTCAAATCATAATCATTCGGAACATTATCAACATTTTCTGTTGATACACCGTTATGTGTTATGATAACCGTATCTGCCGGTTCTCTTGAAGCTGCAAGAATATTTATGCTTTCCTGACCTGCCTGAACGATTGCCGAATACTTGAATGTTTCTGAATCGAACGGATCAATTACTGTTGAAGATGTATCGTAGTCGTACAAGTCAGTGTCGCCATCGTCAAGAACAAGATTGTCAAGACGAATCTTACTCTGTGCTCTTTCACTTCTTCTTACTACCACTCTGTAATATCCAACATCGTCTGCCTCTGGGCTGATAACAGTAAAGTCGATATTTGCAGTAGCGTCATCATCTTCCATAAACGATATAGGAAGAATAAATTCTTGAGCTATATCTGTGAACATTTCAACTTGATTTTCTGTTCCCAACTGTGCAAGAACAGTATCGTTTTCATATTCTTTCTTTATAACAAGTGAAACGCTGTTATCTGTATAATCAATTACTGTCTCATACAATCTGATAAGTTTGTTATAATTCTTATCAAGTTCATATTTACCGTTATTCGGTTCATCCTCTTCTATAACTGCCAAATCTGCAAGATATGCGTTACTCTTATCATAAGGAGCTCTTATAACTTTTAGAGTATATACCGCACTTCTCTCTTCGCTGTCGCCGCCCGGAAGAATCTTGTCATAAGTTATCTTAACCAATACTGTAAAGTTATCTTCATCAAGCGGTGTATCAATAGTCTTTCTGTAAGCACCGTCTACAGCCGGATCATTATAATCGACCGAACCGTCTGGCAATACCTTACCTATTTGAATTCCAACGTTCTGGTAAGATTCTGCAATTACATCGAATTCTTCAACCGATTTACCGATATAAACGTGGTAATCACCGTAATTTGTACCGTTAAATGTTTCTGACATTACTGCATCAGGTGATGGTTCAACTCGTAGATCCGTCAAAATCGGAACATCTGTCTTATAAATATTAACAATGTATTCCGAAACATTTTCAAATCCACTTTCGGCGTATTCTGTTACTCTGAACTTGAATACTCCCTTATCTGTATCATCAAGTTGTGCCTTAATGTAGTCACTAAACTGTGTAGTTACTGTATAGTTGTCAAGATATTCACTTCTGACAACATCATTACCACCATAAACATCAAATATTTCAATATAAGCATTATCATCATTCAACGGATATGCAAACAATTCTATATCTGATGTATCAACCATGACATTGTACTTATGTACATTGCCTGTCACTGACTTATCAAATGTACCCATTGTACCGTTTCCGTCTTTGACAATAATGTCTTTCAAGAACGGTTCAAAGTGATCTGATTGCTTATCAGCATTGACGAACAATGTGTAAACATAACTGTTTCTGTCATCAGCTGTTACTCTTATCGTGTACTTTTCTCTGTCTGTACTGATAAGTTCTGTTATGTTGCCATCCATAACTCTTCTGCCGTTTACTCTTATAACCGCATCTGGATCGTTTGCTGTCAAATCAAATGGTAGATTATTAACCGCATCAGTATTTACAACAGTAGATGAGTATCCGTCTGTTATATCAACTGTATCACCGTTTACGATTAAATCAGTAAGTGCTGTGGTTGACTTACGGATTATTGTCACTGAATATCTCTGTTTTGCCTTAGAATCATTTCCTGTTTCTACAATAACCGTTGTTACCGGTTTAGAGATTGCCACTGTGTTGCCACCGTGTACATTGACATTTGTTCCGTCATATTCCGGAGTTGCATTTATTACAACTTCATCTGCATTGCTATCAACGTAAGCATAGTAGTTCACGTCACGAGCTGTAAAGTCTGTTGTAAATTCTACATTCTTACCTCCGGCTGTTACTGTCAAGTCTTTCAAATCAACAGATTTAATCGTATCATGAGTACGTCTGTTAATTGTCAATGAGTATACGCTTGTAGGATAATTTGTTTCCTTAGACGGATATACCATAAAGATTACTGTTGAATCTTGTCCTGCCGGTGATGTAACATCAAATGTTCCATCGTGGTTATTTACAACGTGAGATGTTGATGACACAGTTGCAACAACCGGAACATAATCCTTTGTTTCTTCAACAAAGTGTGTAAGCAATTCTTCTGTATCAACTGTAATAGTATCAACATCGAACGGCACCGTTACATAATAGTTATGTACCAACGGATCAAATACAGGAGCCATGCTACCCTTATCAACTGCAAGATAATCAAGTTCGGCGATTGTATCGTTAGGTCTTACAATATTTACAACATAGTGTACTGTTGTCTGAGATGCCTTAACACCTGTATCACCGTTACTCTTTATAAAATCAATTTCTGATGTAAGAACTATATCAAAGTAATTTGCACCATGTTTCAATTTTGTAATACCAAGGTGATTATCTCCCATATATGCTTTTTCAGCATCTGAAAGTTTTTCTCCGCTGCTTGTAATCGGCATATTGTTGATTGTCACATACATATTTGTTGTTTCATCGAAATACGGAATCATATTAATTTCTTCTGTATCTTTATCAACAACAACTGTGTAAGAGTATTGATCACTTCTGAATTCAGGAATTATAGGTAATTCTTCATTAGATTCTGTTAGCTTTAAGCCGTCAAGTTTCATATCAACGTCATACTGAGCTTTAGCTTTATCTTCGCCCTTGTTAATTACTACTGTGTATCTTTCCTTAGTTCCAAGTGTATTATCCACAGCGAATACAAGAACGTTATCACCCTCATATAGTTTAACGCCTGTGACGTTACCTGATATAAGAGTAGCATTATTAAGTTTAACGCTGTCATGCTGTCTTGCAGTATCTTCTTCAGAACCTACAGTTGCCTTTACCCATACCTCTGATGTATCGTTAGGTACATTCAGATAATATGCGTGTTCGGAATGATAGAAGTCACTTGATAATGTATATCTCGATTCTTCCGCTCCGGTTGATGAGTTGTAAATCTCTATCGGCAATTCAATATAAGGTCTATCCTTATTGTATGCTCTGTTTACAGTTACAACATAATGTTTTTCTGTTCCGTTAAAGGTTACAACCTTGAACAACAATTCAGTGTCACCGTAAGGGACATTGGTCATTGTATAAGTTTGTCCGCTCTCTATCTTCACAGAACCATTATTTGTTGCATTATTACTTACATAGATATATGACTTACCGTGTATTCCTACCGGATCTTCAACCTCTTCAGGTCTTAGACTCGGAGTGAACGATACAGTATCTACATCATAATCATATGAGATATAGTAGTTTGTCAACTTCGCATTAAATAGCGGAGTAACATTTGAACCCTCTGTATAATCCATATGAATTATATCGCCTGTATGTTCAGGTGTTGCACGATGTGCATCAATTATATAAGTTTCCTTTGTAATATTATCTTCGGCAGTTACTGTTATAACAACCTTGTTTGAACCGTAATGAAGCGGAATATCATTTAGTTCTGCTGTTGAGCCAAGGTTATAATACAACTCTTCGCCGCCTTCTTTTCTGATTCTTAGATCAGAATGTTCATCTGCTGCCTCAACTATCAATGAAAGCTTATCTTCATCATAAGGGATTGCAAGGAAGTATTCATGAACGTCCTTATCAAACATCGCTGTCAATAGTGCATAGTTTTCAGAATTGATATTTGAAAGTTCTGCATTATGGCTAAGTTCCATCATAGTAGAAGTTGTATCTTTTAATACTACAGTATCCGGTCCTGCCGCTCTGTTGATAGTTACTGAATAGTATCTTGCATTTTGTACCTTGCCGGCACCGTTAGATTCGCTTACTTCAAATACAACTGTGTTATCACCCTTTTGAAGAATCATCGGATATTCAAGCATATTACTTACGAGTGTCTTCTTTTCAACCTTATTGTTATTTGAATCAACATAAGTTTCAAGAAGATATACGTCGCAGTTCTGTGCGCCAAGGTTCTTCGACAATGATAGCTTAACTTCCATTGTATCTTCGTCTACAGAGTCATAGTAGTTATAATCGTATTGATTATTTACAAATACTCTTGTAAGCGGATTGCCTGTGTCGGCTCTCATTATATTGGTCAAGTAAGCCATTTCAGGATCAAGATTAATATATGAATCCTTAAACAATTCAATAGCATATTCTGATGTTGTCTTATTAGTGTTATAAACATTGAATATAACTCTTAGTCTGTCACCCTCTGTAAGCTTTGTTCCGTAAACAACCTGACGGCTGCTTACCTGATTTGAAGACTGATTGTCATTCAAACTTACACGGTTAACGATTTCATAATCGAATCCATCGTCAAACGGCACTGCCGTTATTATAATCGGCGTATCAGATTCATCAATTTCCTGAGGAATTGTAAAGTGATAAGTAAACTTATCAGATGTATTATCTTCAACCGGAACTGAAACTGTATCATAATATTTATCACCGATTTGAATTATAATATCGTTTAACTTAGCATAATCATCATTTGCAATTCTTGTTATGCTGAATGTGTAAGTCTTTGTAACAGTACCATCTTCTGAAGTTACATTTAGCTTAATGTCATTTATACCTTCCTTAAGCATAAACTTAACTTCTTCATTTTCTTCAAATATTCCGCTACTTGAATAGTTCATTGAGTTCTGGATATATGCACCTGTTGCATTTTCGCTCATTCTCAAATGCTTAAATGTAATATAAGTATCTGCGTTACTTACTGTGTAAGTATAATCAAGCTGCTCAGGTAGATATTCCGTGAAATCTCTATGAATATCAGCGTCTGTAGGCAATGTAAAGTCTGCGTTGATAAGGTCTGCTGCATTGCTCATAGTTTCTACAACAAGTGTGTAGTTTCTATATACAAGATTTTCAACATCGGCAACTTCTTTATATTCAGTTACTCCGATATTAATTTCTTGCGGAATTGATACCTTATCTTTTGATGTAAATTGCTTTCCTGTAGAGTCATAGTAGTCATAGTTCTGAGTTGCAAAGCTACCAATCTTTACAAGTTTTCCTACGCTTACTGTTATAACTCTGACAGTTGCCTCATTTACATACGACGGCATCTTAGCAACGTATGCACCCTTTGTACCGTCTGCCTTTACATAATCAGCATCCCACTTAGCTGTCACCGGCATTGCATAACCAAGTTCATTGCTTGTTTCAAACGTGCCTTCCGGTGTACCAAGCATAACTCTTAGAATATCAGGTGTTCCTGCCGGAATTATTGTCAATTTGTAATCCTGAGTATGAGTTAAATCACTGTTATCAGTCAATCTGATTGTCAATATGCTTGTGTTATCACTACTGTTATGGTCATTTGTACCACTTTTGGCTGTTGCCATATCTGTAGATGTACTTACTGAACCAAGCTGTAAACCGGCTGAGTTTATTATGCTTGTTGTTACGTATGACGGATCGTCTGACTGTGCCTTGACTACCGGCTCTGTATCGTAATCAACATATGCGAGATATTCATTTCCGTAACGTTGTGCTCTTATTCCGTCAACAATTAGTGTTTCAAGGTTAAGTTCACGTTGGTTACGATTAATCTTAATTCTGTAATCTCTTGTTTGAGTAGCGTCTTCACTCTCTACTCTTACGATAAACTTATTAATACCTGTTGTAAGTTTAACGGCTGTTACAATAGAATTCAATGCCGCTCCGGCAATATTCTCATGTCCTCCGACTTCTTTAAGTACAGTAATCAATGTGCTTGAATTCTTATGAACATGATTTGCATAAGCATAAATATCTACCTGTTCAACATTTGCTCCTACAGTTACTTCATAATCTTCAGTATCATAATTATACTTAGGATTCATTTCGTAACCTGTAACACCCAAACCTAATGTAGTATGGCTTAAGTCTGCATCGTTCGATCTGTGATGAACCATAATTGTATACTGCTTTGTGTAATCTCCAAGTACAAGAGTTACCGGAACTTCAGCATAGCCGTATTCATCAAGTTCAAGTTCTGACGGTGTGTATGCTCTTGTTACAGGGTTTTCTCCGCCCTCAGTAACAGGAGTACTCTTAGTCTGTAAATCATATATGTCATTGTAATCACTACCGATATAAATCTTAAGTGTTTCACTAATGCCTTTTTCTTTTACAGATTTCAGTGCTTCTTGTGCATCTGCAACAAAGATGTACTGGTCTTTTGAGTTATCAATGTTAATCTCATAATCGAATACATTCGGTTTAAAGTCTTTACCCTTGAATTCAATAGGATCTTCTGTAATAGCGTCAGGTCTTACTTCAAGTCTGTCAAGTGACATATCAACTGCCGTATAATTAATATTCAAGTAATATGCACCGTAAATACTTGTATTTGCAGGACGAATTATGAACATAAATTCGTTCTTGCCTTCCTTCAACTGTGTTACACCGGCATTTAATGCACCGGATGACATACTTCTCCACTGTTGATCCTGTGCAGATGTATTATTTAATCTTACCATTTCTATTGATGCCATCGGGTCAATAGCCTTGATATATACATTCGCCGTTGCCGTGTCATTGTATACATGAGATTCAAATACTCTGTCACTGCCAATAGTGTTATCTTCATCAGGAGCACGTCTTTCAACCGTTAGATAATCAAGAATGTTATCTATAGCTGACTTATTAATAAGTACAGTATATGTCTTATCAGGTTTATCAGCTGTTGCTGTTGCATAGATTGAGATTGGCACATATGTTGTTGCACCTTGAAGTGCGATATGTGAATTTGTAACAGTATTCGACAAGCTACTTATCTTCACTCTCGGATTCTGTTCACTCTCTGCTCCTACAACCGCATAGTATTCTGTATTATTAACATTTGTGAATATAGCTGTTACGCTTGACTCTGTCTGGTATGTCGGGAGTTCGCTTTCTGCTATATACATTTCTCTATCGTCATCCCAATTTGCATCTATTGTACTTTGAACCTTAACTAACATACCATAATCTGCCTCGTCAAGTTTCAAAATTCTCAATGTGTATGGGTTTTCGATATTATTTACTGACTTAACAATAAAGTTGATAATTGTTGTGTTATCAGGTAACGGAACATTCTTTAGAACTACCGCACCCGGTGTTGAACCGTCCGAATATCCGTCTACTATGATAGATGACTCTGCACTCTTTGGTACAATCTTAATATCCGTCATTGTCAAGTTCATCGGAACTGTGGCAATAAAGCCTGTATGTCCGTCTGTACTTGCAAGTTGACCGTTATCAACTCCGTTTTCATATGTGTACTGAACATAAATCTTGTCTACGCCCGTACCGACCGGAGTATTGATTATATCAAGTCTGTAATATGTACAACCGTCTTTATCATTGTATTGACTGTTCTTATCATTTTCAGGGTTATAAGAAACGCTCGCCGGTACAATTCTGAAGTATAGATGCTTTTCTCTGTCATTTACAACTGTCAATCTGTTAGTTGTCTTTAGATATTTAACATCGTCACTGTTTGCAACAAATTCACCCTTTGTTTCGTCATACATTTCAATAGTTGCATAAATGCTTCTTGCTTTTAGTTCAAACTTAGAAGTTGCCGATCCCTCAGGCATATTGATTACATATGTATTAAACATACCTGCTATGCCGTTAAGAGTATCTTTTTCTTGTCCGTTTGAAACTGCGGATACATCAGATAATGTCTTCTTATCTGTGTAATCCTTAATATCGACTGTCTTTCCGTATTCAAGAGCCGCATCGTTAGATTCACGTCTGATATTCAAGTTGTATTCCTTGATATTACCCTTACCGTCTTTCGCACGAACTCTTACTGTAATATACGGCTGATTATTCATCGGAACAGAGAATCTCATTCTTAGTGCATTTGGACCGCCAACATGATGATCTTCGTCTGTAACTAATATGTTGTTTCCGTCTTCATCAGTAGTATATTCAATCGGATAATATGCAGTCAATTCCGTAGTCTTATGGTTATTGGTTACATTGATATATGCAGTTGTTGCATTTTGGTTAATCAATACTTCATATGACGCAGGATCTGCAAGGCTCGCACCTATACTTGAAGGTGTTGCCAATCTACCCGATTCATTTTCAATATGGCTGACACGCATTACAACTGATAAGTCAGAAGTTATGTCGCCGCCGTCTTTACGGATTAGTCGTAAGATTACAGGAGTAATCTGGTCAGGAAGTCCGCTTACAAAGTTTGAAGAACCCACATAAATCATATATTCGTAAGGTTTTGTAACAAGAACTTTACCTTCTGTTGCAAAGCTTGGATTTTCTGAAATATGTTGAGTAAATGTGTAACTTTCGTTTTCTTCCTTAACGTCTGTAACAGCGTCAACGTATGCACTCTTATCTTTTGTTACAGCTTGGATTGAAACATCTTGTACATCGTATAAGATTTCTGATTCGTAAACCGGAATGTTATTTTCCAATCCGACATATGTAGCTTGGTTACCTTGAACAAATATATCCTCTAACGCAAGGTCATTGTTCTTTCTTGTCAAAGTCAATGTATAAGCTTTTGGATATGGGTCATTTGCTTGGTTTGCAACGCTTACTATATATGATTGACTGTCTGATGTGAAGTTTAGCTTAGCAACAACTGAATGTTTACCTGATACAGTCTTTTCATCGCTGTCTGCTACTTCTTCACCCGTCTGCATATCACCTATTACTGTAACGATTGCGTCTGAAATTGTAGCCTCAAATCTCATTGGTACGATAGTTGCACCATAGTTAATCTCAGCTGTAATTTCTTCACGTTCATGTGATATTGTTGCAGTCTGATAAGAATGTTCTTCATTGATATTATCTTCATCTATGATGTCCTTAGGCGCTACTTCTGCCAAATGCAATGTTCTGTCGTTTGAAACACGTTCAAGCAATAGACGATACTGTTTACCTGTTCCGACTGCGGAGCTGTTTACAGTATTCTGCATATTCTGTGATCTTACATAGATGTTGATTGTTACATTTTGACCCTTTCTTAGACCTGTAACTGTTGTAACCTGTTGCTTAATGTCGTACTTAGCAGCATTATGAATCTTAATGCTTGCATAATCATGTTCTGTACGTCCCTTAACTTCAACAGCTGTTACATCATTGCCGATATAAGCGATATATGTCGGTATTGAAGTATCTGTATAACCATGACTCTTCATCTCTTCAGCAGAAAGTTCTCTTGTATTAGGTCTTTCCATTGTTTCGATTGTTCCGACTTCACCTGCCCACAACGATACGAGTGTTTCTTCATCGCCGTCAGATGTCGGATACTGCTTAGTTTCAAGGTTCATATTATCCTTATCCATTGGATAAAGTCTAACTTCATAATACTTCTTAGTTACTCCGTCTTCGGCAATCGTTTCAAAGTTCATAAATGTATACTCATCTTTATCCATTTCCTGAATCTTGTTTGTATACTTATAATGTGCATTACCATTACCGTAAACATATTGATATTGCTGATTATCATTATAAACTTCGTTTTCTTTGCCGTCGCCTACACGAACAATAGTGTGTTTCTTATCCATTACAATCTGAGTTGTAATTTCTGATGCAGCGATTGAAAGCGTTACGGCACTGCTCTTCTTTCCTACATCATCTGATGACAAGTAACCCTTATATACAATTACCTCATGTCCGTTAGCATCAATATAATTCTTATCGAACTCTTCTTCTGCCATACTCTGAGTATTCATTGTAGCAATCATAATCAAGTCAATATCTGAATCTGCCGAAACAGTTGTTATATCAACCACATGACTTGAAGTTGCTGAATTATCTTCAGCTGTTATTGTAAAGCTTACTTGTGCCTTTTTATTAATTACATTAATCGGTACCAAGATGTAAGATGTATCGTCAGTCACTGTTTCGTGAACATAACTGTCGTCTACCTTAGTTACGTTAATAACAGCTTTGTTATTTGTCGATCTGATATAAACCGGAACAAGGACATTACCGTCTGCATCTTCTTCAAGATACTTAGTTGAAACGGTTACTGCATAGTGGGCCACACCATTTACATTTGTTGCCTTTGTCAAGTCTACATCACCAACATTTTCATCACTGCCGGGTACGATTAACTTTTCAATAGAAGCGTCGCTTGACTTTCTGTAAATCTTAATTCTGTAATGTACTTCCGTACCTGCCTCAGATGTTGAAACAATATCAACTATTGTAGGTACTGTTTCCGTACCTTCGGTATATGGATTAATCTTTACGTCTACGCTGTCACTTCTGTATCCGCCACTGATCTTAATATTGTAACTGAATTTACCTGATTGGTCAGGAGTTGATGTTGTTCCTGTTGCTGAGTAACTTGTATTCGGTTTCGTCAAATTGTTGTTTGTAAGTGCTTCGACAAACATTGTAACATTTTCTCTTGTTTCAGTCTTATCAATTCCGTATTCATATACATAAACTGTCTGACCGTTTTCGTCTGTTTCTGCCTTACTGTTTTCCTTGTTAACCTTTGTATCATTATCAAGGAATATTGTCAAATTGTCTTCATCCTTATACATCTGTGATACAAACAAGTTGTAAATCTTGCTTGTGCCTACATAGTTACCGTCACCAATATCTGTTCCGGTTACATCGTCTGCGGCTCTCATTCCCACTTGTACTTTGATAAGTGTTACTGCATTATCGCCTGTTACAAGGTCTGCCATTGGAAGAGTATTATCCTTTAATGTTGTACCGTCATACCATTGTGACCATGTGATATGTTCATCATTATCAGCATACAACTTAGCTTTATTAGCATAAGTTTCACTTCCGTCATTTGGTATATAACCGTATCTTACATAATAGCCGTCCTTGTCAATCTTGATTTGACCAAGAGTACCAGGAGCAACTCTTGCTGTAAACTTACCTGTTGCAGAATCATATGTTGCTTTATAGCCATTGTTATAATTATCTACTGTTGCAGGATACATTGTAACTTCAGGAATTAGGTTTGTCTTTATAACATCAAGGTTATAAGCCTTTTCCGTCTTGTTATCTGTTGCCTTAACAAATATATTTGTTGAAGTTGTATCCGCTGTAAGTTTAAAGCCTGTCCATGTATACTTGTTTACTGTATACTTATCGTTATCCTTAGTATCACTTATCTGAACATTTGCAAGTGTTTCAACAGTCTTAGCTGTTAAATCTACCTTTTCAAGATCTTCAGGAACATACGCTGTATATCCTGTGATATTACCGTCGTCATCCTTATTAGGAACTGCGATTACAGTTTGTGTTGTACCGTTAGTGTCAACGTATTCTGCAATGACGCTTTCAAGATCAACAACTGTATTCTTAATAAAGATTCTCAACGTTGATTCAGAAACCTGTTCATAATGCTGACCTGCATAATATACAACCTTTACAGGAATATCAAGCGACTTGCCTTCTTCAAGGTTAGGTACTTGTACAGTACCGTATCTCTGATTCAAAGTTGCGTCGTTATAAGTATAACTTACATTGACTCTGTTATCATCAGGGATAAGTCCGATATTAGTATTATCTGCACGGCTTACCAAAGCATTATGTGTTACGTTTCCGTTTTCATCAACAAGTTTAGTTGCCTTATCACCCGTTGAACCGTTCCACTCTGTATAAGCTGTCAAATCAAGATTGATTTGAGGAACAATTATAATTGTGTACTTTTCACGGTTTACTTCGTCTGTCGCAATGACATATGCGTATCTTGTAGATACTACTCCGTCTGTAAGAGCTACATTCTTTTCAGTATATGTCTTCTTTTCATACGGAACATTTGTCAATGCACTGTCAGTACTGATATATACTCCTGCAAGAGCATTATCCTTTGTTGTTGACGCAGTAAGTTCGGTTAACTTATTGATACCGTAAGGAACTCTTACTATGAATTCCTTATCTGATACAAGATATGTTGTATCAGCGTTTATTGTTTGTTCAATGCCGTCTGCATCTATGTACTTAGCGATTACGTCAATGTCTGTCTTATCGTTAATTCCGCTGATTCTCAAGTATGCCTTTCTATCGACACTTATCTTACTTGATGGTCTGATTGAAATTGTCAATAATACACTGTCATCATTAATCTCGTATCCGCTTATTGTCCATATATTGCTTGCGGTGTCTTCTGCTTTTGTTCCATTTGCTGAAACATTTACAAGAGCGCTGTCGCTGACTGCCTTAACATATAAGTCTGCCTTATCCGTTGTAACAGTTGCTTCATATACATCAGCCGTTGAACCGTTAATTACTTCTTTCTTAACATTACCGATTTCCTCAGTGCCGTCTACCTTAACTGATTCAAGACTTGTATTTGCTCTGTAGATTGTCAAAGTATATGTCTTATCATTTGTACCTGATGAAGGTTTTACATTGATATTGACATTCTGTTCATCGCTTGTTAACTGATATTCCTTATATTCATCATACGATGTCTTGTATGTTGTATTCGGTTCAATCTGTACCTTAGCCGAATTAGATTCTGCCTTTGCCTTAATGTCTGTCAATGAAACATTTTCATCTACTATTGCAGCATATGTATCATCGTCAACCTTTTCGGCTCTGACAACAATTTCATCGCCCTTAGCGTCTTCATATGTTAAGTCGATATAGTCAAGATTATTATTATCGTCCTTCTTATAAATTCTTACATATGATATGTTATTGAACGAACTTGGAATATTAGCATTTCCTACATTAACCTGAATTTCTGCATATCCGTCTTTCAATGCCAATGATGAATTATAATAGCTATTTGAAGAAGTTGCATTCGGTTCAGGTGCTGTGTCAGGAAGTATACCTGTTGTAAGTTCAGCATTAACGTCGCTTGCCTCAATTCGTATATCTGTATAATTGCCATCTATGAATATCTCATAAACATCAGCCGCTCTGCCGTCTATTGATTCAGAAACGGTTGTTGGATAATATGAATTACCCGATGCGTCTACTGTCTTTAGTTCAAGATTTGCGATATATACATTAACCTTATATTCAGCCTTAGCTTGTCCGTTTGATGATACAACAGTAATCTTCTTAGCAGTAACCGGTGCAGATACATCTTCAAGAACATCTGTATGTCTTGATGCAACTGTATTACCGTCTATCTGTACCATAGCTCCGGCATTGGCTGCCTGAGCAATCAAGTCAACAAGTACATCACTTGTCTTGTCAGAAGAAATCCATGCGTTATATTCGCCGTTTTCTCCCTTAACTGCCTGAACTGTTCCCTCAACGTTGTTACGAGTATATCTAACTTCTACTTTTTCAAGATCTGTATCTTCATTTGCCTTGTATACATTTAGATAAATTGTCTTATATGTATTTTCATCGGCATCTTCTGCACGAATTTTGAACTCGAATGTTGTCACTTCTCCGTTAAGAGCCCATTCTTCTTTTTCAAATACACTGTTATTTACAGCCGAATTTGGTAGAGCCGCACCTACTGATGCGTAATCACCGCTTACCATAGCGTTATTGCCGCTTGCTGTAACCTTAACGTGAACATTTGTCTTATCTTCACTGACAATCAATTCATAAACGTCATTTCCGTTTTTATCTGTTGTTGCAACAGCAAGTTCATTATCCATATCCTCTGCATAAACTTTAACTTCACCTATATTTAGGTTCTGTCTTTCAAGTTTTAGAGTATATCTGTATGAATACTTACTGTTCGGAACTGCTACATATACAGGGATATAGAATTCCTTAATGTCTTTTCTTAGATATACATCTCGGCTCCAATCTGTTTCTGTATTAAATTCGCTCATTCCTGAAGTCGGTACAGTCATGTAGTCCACATTTCCGCCAATCAATGTAGGCAATGTCATTGTAACTTCGGCATTTGATGCAAGTGCCTTTGTCCAAATGTCTATTGTTTCATCATCTTGGTCGATTTGAAGTGTGTAGATACCCTTGCTGTCAGCTGTAAGAGTTGTGTAATCGTCCTCATCTGCAAGCTTTGTCTTTAAGAATTCAAGACCGCCAACATAATCGGCTCTTTCCAAAACAAGCATATAGTCAACTGACTTTCTGCCACTCTGTGAAGTTACTCTTACAACATACTTAGTTGTTTCGCCGTTTTCAAGCGGCATATCTGAATCTGTCCATACACTGTCTGATGTTGTATCATCCGATGCAAGAACATTTTCAAGTCTGTCAATAACTTCAATTCTGCCGTTATTCTTAGCTTTCAAAACAACATTTGCTGTTTCGCTTGTTAAGTTGTGAGCATTATAAGAAGTTCCGCTTGCTACTACATTTGTATCGTTTACAACTACGCTCTCAAGTTCTGCAACATCACTCTGGCGTACCAAAGTAACTTTATGTGCTTGAGATACGGCTATGCCGTTTTCATCAGTTGCTGTTGAGATAATATCAAAGTCTACATCGTAGCTTGATCTTCCCGTACTTACAGGAACGCTGATTTCTATTGAACCTACTCTTGACTTCGTACCAACCTTTACAGTTGCTGTTGGGTCTTCAGCCTCAATATACAACTTAACTGTTTGTGCGCTGTCTGTAATTTCAACTTCATGTGAATCACAGTTACTTGATGTATCTGTATTATTTTCAGCAACGCTTTCTTCTGATGTGCCTCTTTGTGCAATAACTGTCTTAACTGCCGTATTGCTTGAAACCTTATTCAACCACAATGGATATAATGCTTCGTTACCTTGACCGTCGCTAACATAAATAGTTAATTCATTACAAGCATTGTTTAGATTTTCGACATTATACAAGTCGATTCTACGTTCAAAGCTACCTGTGTCCTCATCTGCAACACCTGTTGCAAGTTTTGTACCTTGTCTGTAAAGTTCAAGTACATAACCGTCTGATGGTGCATTTAGTGAAACAGTTACATATTCGCTTGTGTTTTCTTCAGGGATTACCGCTACATATTCGCCGTAATCATTAGCCGCAATACGTCTTGATACAGCCTCATCATTATCCTTAACAGATACTGAGATTTGCTTTAACTTAGAGTCACCCTTTGTAATTACAAGATTTCTTGTTGTGTATTCAGTATACGGATAAACTGAGATATTTAGCGGAACAGTGAATGTTGTTTCTCCTGCCTTGCTTATATCGTAATCCTGTTCATCCTCATACAATGCCCAATCGAAATCTCCGATTTGTACCTTAGCATCCTTATCGTTTGCCTTTACATAAACCTTAACTTTCTTTGCATTCGGAAGTGCCTGATATGTGTACTGTATCTTATTATAGATAAGTAGATTATCGTCGGCTCTTACCTCTTCAAGTTCAGGCATTCTTCTTGTAAGAGTCAAGATATAATGCTCTGTTACAAATTCATTATCAATATTATGTGAGGTTACTGTGAACGGTAGATTTACTACATTCTTTCTCATTGTATAGAATCTTGTCAAAATACCGCTTGTGCTGTTTGCTATAACAGTTGAACCGTCCTCATCATAAAGTGTAATACCTTGATATTCATTTACACCCTTGATTACAATATCACCGTAATATTCTTTTTCATTTACAAGGTTTACAATATACTTAGCTTTGTACTGCTTTTGAGTACCGTCGGCATCTGTGTAATAATCATCTGAGTTAGGACTAATCTTTCCTGCCTCAATGCCCTTGAATGAAACGCTTTCAAGATTTGTATCGTCATCACCTGCATAAAGGATTTGAAGTTTGTATGTCTTGCTTGCCTTTCCGTCTGCGGCGTCAACTCTGAATTCAAAGTTTGTAGTACCGCTTTCGTTCTGTGCGACATTTTCAAATACTCCGCCTCTGTATTTTGATACAGGTGTTTCGATTGTGTCACCCCAAAGTGTTACAGTTGACATTGCGCCCTTAGGCATAATTGTAATATTTACAGGGTCATGTCTGTTTACTGTTGCAACATATGTATCATCTTCTATTGCAAACAAGCTTATATCTACAAATGTATTTTGACCCTTTTGTACTTCTGTATCATTTACATATACTTTCTGTACATCAGGAATATCACGATCTCTTGTGATATTCAATGTATAAACTTGCTTGTATCTGCCTGACGATGATGTTGTTTCTATCTGATAAGTAGTAATTCCGGTTTCAAGTGTACGTTCTACAATAAGTTTACCGTCTGCCTTATCAGCTGTTCCTCTAAATTCGATTGTTGTATAACCGTTTAGAGCATTTACTTCAATCGTTGCAGGATTCCAGAAACTCAATGGGTTATCCTTATCGTATGTCGGAATTGACGCATCATAGATTGTCGGATTTTCCGGACGAGGTATAGCCTTAATTGTATTAACGATAATATCTCCCAAATCTGCATTATGAGATGCAGTATACAATGCAATGACATATGTCTTCTTTGCATTCGGAGTCTTTTCATCGCTTTCATAAAGTTTAGACTTAACTGTTACCTCGATTGTGTTAACCTCATTATTAAGGTCAACATCATACATATAACCTTCATTTTCCCAAACATTTGAAAGTGTGCTAAGCGTCTGATCGTTGATAGCTACAATGTTTGTATTTTCTGAATTTGTTTCAACATATGGTTTAACAGATTTTTCTGCAACCATAAAGTTATATTGGCTGCTTTCTTCGATGTATGTACCTTCTTGACCGTCTATTGTTACTATCTTCAAGCTTACATCATCATCTACACCTTGTAGACGAAGGATATAATCTTGTGTTGCGCCACCGTTATGCGGTGCAACTGTAATACGATAGTATTCATAGTAGTCAGGAGCAATCTTAACACCGTCTTTTAGTACAAATTCTATTGTACCTCTGTTTGTATTGTTTTCAACCGGCTGTTTAATCGGTTCAAATATGCTTGCGTCACTGTCTGCCGACTTAACACGAACAACATTTGTAATTGTAGCATGTTTATCTGTCGGAACAATCTTGATTGTTGCATCTCTCGGAGGAACCTTACCATCCCATACAGCCTCATGCTTAACGCTGTTATAATGACCCGGTTTATTCTCCTCAATTATAATCTGCTCAATTCCTGTGTTGCCGCTCTTTGTTGAAATACGAAGTGTGTATGCTTTGTATTCTTCATCGCTTTCGGCATTTTCAGCTTTAACACGAATTTGATATACGCCGTTATTTACATTCTTCATAATGTCGCTGCCCAAGTCAACGCTCATATTTGCATCAACGTCAGTGTAATTTGTCTGTGCAACCCACTGAGTTCCGTCATACTTGAACAAACCAACCTTAGCGCCGATTGATTCCGGAGTAAGAACTGCTGTTGCCTGTGCCTGTGAACTGCTTGTGTAAATGATGTATTCTTTAGTAGATTCATCATATTCAACTTCTGCATCCACATTGCTTGATGTAACTGTATCAAGTTCTGCAGTTTCATTCTTTCTTGTTAGAATTAATGTGTAGTAACCTCCGTCACCCTCACCGTACGGTGCAAGAGTTCCGTCTTGTGCAGTTACATAGATTCTTACGTTTTCAATTTCTTGATCCGGAGTTTCTATTGTCTTTGTTTCAGTCTTTACATTTGTAGGAGGTGTTGAATTAATTCCTACAAGTGCATAGTTACTTTCAGCCTCTGCCTTTAATTCATAATCCTTAGCTGTGTAAGAGATACTTGATTCAAATACACCATTGTTATGTTCAACCTTCTTGCCGTTGATGTACAATACAAGGTTTGTATTGTTATCCTTTAGGTTAGAAGTGAATGTGTATTCCTTAGTGTATTCCTTAACGCTACCGTCGGCGAATGTACCGAATGCGGCATGAACAAGAATCTTATATTCTTGCTTAGTATATGTTGTGCTAAGCATTTGATCAAATGTAACAGTATTATCGAATACATTTCCTATTGTATTTGATTCTGTACTATAATGATTTGATTCGGAATCAATCGTAAGCGTTGTTCCGTTTGTTGACATAATATACAACAAACCGCTATTTGTATTCTTTTCTTCAAATACATAATAGTTTCTCTTTTCACTGTCATAGCTTGTCGACGCATTGTTGTACTTCAAGTCTACAATACCAATGTCAAGTGTATGAAGTTCTACATTCAAGATGTACTTCTTCGTATTACCTGCCTCGGCTGTAACTGTTACAGGAACATGGAATATGTTTCTGTTATTTTCATCTCTCTCAACAAGGTTAAGCGAGAAACTTACGTTTCCGTCAGCGTCCGGCTCATATTCAGCCTTGCTTGAGTCAATAGTAAGTTTAGCCTTAGGGCTTGATAGTTTAACTGTAAATGCCTCTGTATAAGATTCTTTTTCAGGGTTATCAAGATCCTCATTTGCGAATACAGTAAATCCAGGTATTTGATTTTCATCTAATCTTTCTGTTGAATCACTGTTTTCGTAAACTGTATCAGGATTAATTGTAACACTGCTGATATTAGCATCTTCAGACTTCTTATTGATATTAAGAATTATCGGTGCATCTTCGTTGGTAATCATTGTACCGTTATCTGCATATAGATAAATCTTAACAACAGTTGTCTGACTGTCAGGGTCAATAGCTTGACCTATCTTAATTCTTTCACCTGAATCTTTATCTACATTAGTACCATTATAAACAAGTGGGTAAACTGATGTATCAAGATCAAGTTTCAATGTTTCAATCCATGAACGTTCGCTCGGTGTATCCGGTGTTTCAGATGTATCTGTGTCTTCGCCGTCTTCACCTTCATCGGCAGTATTTTCACCGACCAATAGTGAGATAATATCCGAACGATTAGCTATTGCTTTAATGTCTATGGATGTCATATTATTCGGAATACCAACTGAATATTCACCTGTGATTGAATCAGGACCGTCTACAAGTGTCCATTCTGATGTTCCGTCTGAATAACGAATGTTTACATACAAATTCTTTAGAGTCAAGTCAGACTTATCTCCACGAATCATTAGATAACTTATATCTGTCTTACCGTTTTCAGCTTTGATTACTATAGGAACAAATATTCCCTTTCGTAAATCAGCACTTACTCCGGCAGTCAAGTTGTATCTGTTGCCGTCTGTCAAATCGTATGCTTCAATCTTCTTTTCATGTGTTGAGTAATCTGAATCACTCAAACTACTGATGTAATTCTTCTTAACTTCTACGTTAGCAGAATTATCTGACATAATAGCATAGTCTTCGATAGCAAGGAATTTACCTATTGCAACCGATGCGTGGTCATCCTTTGTCACAACTCTGATTGCAGCATTCTTAGCTGTATCAGATACTGTGATGAAGTATCCGTCAAACTCTGTATCATATGTATCGCTATTGTTATTGTTACTTGTCGTCTTATTGTAATTTGTCTTTACAGTAGACTTTTCTATTGCCTCTGCCTCATCTGAAATAGCTGAAGGTAGTTCACCGGCTTTGACAATACCGCCGTCAAGTGATGTATCTGCCGATTGAAGTTTGATGTAAAGTTTGTAAACCTGACTGAATCCTGATTCACCTGTAACTTTAAATCTTAGATACTTAACCGCAGTAGTATCATCTGACGTGATGTAGTCTTGAACTCTGATTGTCTGATTTAGAACTTGTTCAAACTTACCACTCTTACCTGCTACATAACTTACTTCTTCATCCGATACATCCGGTGAAGATGCAATCGTTACATAAGCATTAGAGCTTGTAGCCTTGATTTCAAGATCTATACTCTTATCATTGTCATAATCCGATTGCTTAATTGCAAGATAATATTGATATTCTTTATCGCTATTCTCTTCTTTTACTATTGTATATCTTGATGATTCAGGAGTAGATACGTCCTTAACGTATTCAACAGTAACATCATCCTTAACATAAAGAATTGTAAGAATGTAATCCTTTGTTACAGATCCGGATTTAACCATAAGTTTATAGTTAGTTTCCTTATTAACTTCAGGATCAAGTGCCTGTTTACTGAATACGATATATGGTTTTTCACCATCGGCAATCTTAGATGTAACTGACTTATATTGTCCCATCTTATAGTCGCCGTTTTCAAATTTACCTACCGCAACCTGTTCATAAGGCTGATCAAGGATAACCTTAATATCTGTGCCTGTTTCACTGTAAATAACCTTTGTTTCAAGCAATCTTGAATCATCTGCATCGACTGTTGCTGCAAAGAATTCATTCATCTTATCAGTCTTTGCACTTGCGTTAATATTCAAAGAATTCTTAATAACCGCAAGTTTATATGATTCTTTTGAATACTTAGTATCAATCGGTTCTACGCCTACGCTGTAGTTTGTGATGACACCGTTTGTATTACTGTTAAGTGACGCTACGTCAAGATATGGAGCAGTGCTTAAATCGCCTCCGTATTCAACGACTGCCGCCTTAGCATTTACAGTATTTCCGTCTGCGTCTGTCTTGACTGCCAAACTTCTTGCCTCAACAAGAATTGGTCTGTCATCTTCGTAATTATCAATCAATGCTACATATTGTTGTTGAACAATATCATAGTAAGCATCAACAGTTTCAATTACTCCATTCGCATCGTCATAAACTGTTACCGTGATCTTATTCAATCTCGGATCGGCAGAATTCTTGTAAATACGTATTGTCTTTTCTTGAGGGCTGTCGTTCTTAGGGAAGATTGTAAACGGTACGTCTTCATATCCGTTTGCGTCCATCTTCTTCTCATCAAGAACATATGTAACCTCACTGATTGTCGATTCAATCTTACCGTTATTACCTATCTTGACTTGTCCGCCTTCAAGTATTGTAGATACTGTGATAACTGCATTTTCTGCATCGTCATCTACAGATGCTATATACCATGTTCCATCCTTAGACGGCATTATTCTTGTATGGTCAACTGCAACATACGGATCGTCCTCATCCTTAACTTTGATAATATCAAGGATATATTCGCCTGAACCGATGTTACCACCTATTACAGTTGTAGAAATATTTGTTGTAACAAGTGTGTTTGTACCGATGACAAAGTCTTCATATACTGCCGGACTTGTTAATCCTTCCTTATCAGGGTTAACACTGCTGTTATTTCTGTAGGCAATGTTTGTTCTGTCAAGTGTAGTATATGTTGTTATATCTGCAAGAGTAACATTTTCAGGAACAATTACCTGGTATCTGTTTTCTCCTGCCTTAACTGCCGTATAAGTCTTGCTGTCTGTTGAAACAGTAATCTTCGCAATAGATGTTGCGTATGATTCCTTATAGATGTATAGGATATAATCATTAGTTGTTCCGTCTTGTGCCGTTACTGTAAGCTTAGTTGCCGTAAAGTTACCGTTAGTTGCAACTTCTGATGTACTGTCTGTACCGATAGCGATATTCTGTGCGTCAAAATACTTACCATGATATTCATTTTCAGTATGATCTGAGTTTACAGGAATTGATGCTATTGATACTATTGACGCTTTCTGACCGTCAATGTAAACAGTCGCTCCGACAAGTGGATTATTATCACTGTCTGTATCAGGAGCGATATAGTAGTAATAATCAACCGTTCCGTCTTCTTTTAGTACGGCTGCCGGAATATGAGTAGCACCATCATAATATGTATGATCTGCTTTGCCGTTTATTGTATCCTTGTTATAAACAGGTGTTACAGAAATATGATGGATTGTTGCATCGCTTGACTGACCGATAATAGCAAGTTTTGTTGTTCTTACCTTATCGTCATTTGTAAAGTCAAGGTAATACAATGTAACATCTTCAGCCTTAACATTATCAACTTGATAATAATATTCACCGTTTTCATCCAATTTCTTTTCGACTGTGCAATCAACTGCGTTTCCGTCAGCGTCACGAAGTGTCAAAGAATCTGACATTACTCTTGAACGAATTCTTAGGCTGCCTTCACCCGTCTTAGATATAGGAGTAACTACACTGTATAGCTGAGTTATTCCGCCCTTTAGAACTACTGCATTATATTCTTTACCTGTTTCGTCTGTGGCTGTTTCTATAGTATAGTCTGTACCATACGTCAAGAATCCTTTGTCAAGGAACCAATCTGTATCCTGAACTTCACCGGCTGTACTGATAATTTCATCTGCTTTTTCAGGATTTTCAATATCGTAGTACAAATAGCCAACTCTGTCGTCTTGTTCTGCAATTACTGTGAATGTTGCATCAAGTTCTGTCGGTGTTTCATTATCAGTAACAATAAGCATTGCCGTACCGATACTAACACCTGTAACATTTTGAGTTGTCTTATCATATGTGATTATATCACCTGTTGTATCTCCGATATTTACAACTTTTGCTGTGTAATCGCCTCCGTTAGTATTTTCCGGAGTTGTTACATAGAATCTTGGTAACTTGATAGTTACCTTTCTAACGTCATTTACGCTCATTGTTGCGGCACTTGGCTTAATTTCTGCCACATCACCTGCAATAATTGCCGGTTCGTAAATGATTGAGTTAGTCAGGTCGCTCGGTCTACCAAGAGCCAACTGACCAATATCATTGATACCAAAGCCGTAAACCATACCGTTCTTAGGATCGCTTGTATCAACCATACTTCTTGAAACGATTGTGAATGCACCGCCTGTAGATACTGCCAATGCCTGTAGATTTTCTCTTGTACCTGCTGATGCGTTTTCAACCGTTACATATGTAGGTTTTTCTACATCTGCCGTACCGTTACCTGTCTTAGGATCGCCAAGACCAAGTCTACCGTCTGCACCGTCGCCCCATACTGCGATATTCTGATCGCCAAGGATAGCAACATTATGAGTTGCACCTACTTCAAGGCTAACAATGTAGTCACTGCCTGTAAGATTTGATTTATCTACAAGTCCAGGAGCTGCAATTGTTGTTCCTTCAATAGATTCTGCCTCTCGTCCAAGTTGCTTTTGGTTGTTTTCACCCCATGTAATAACATTACCGTTATTTAGTAATGCCGCTGAATGATTAAGACCTGTATAAATACGAACTACATCATTACTGTAATCAGTGTTACCGACTTTAAGTTTAACTTCTGTCGGTTCTCTGTAGATCTTTGTATTTATACTGTTGACATCAATCTGACCGCTGTCGTTGCTGCCCCATGCCCATACGCTACCGTCGTAACGAATTGCATAAACTGTCTGACCGCCTGAACCACGGCTGATGTCAACAACCTTATTAAGACTCTTAACGATTACAGGAGTTGATGAGTATGACTGTGATGAGTTAGAGTCATTACCAATCTGACCATAGTCATTCCATCCCCAAGCATATACTATACCACTTCTTGAAAGTGCTACTGTATGATATGTTCCGACCGATACCTTAACTATATCTGTTAACTCAACTGTTTTAGCGTTTGAATCTGTCAATGTTACACGTTCAGGTGACATAACCATATCACGAACTGAAGGATCATAACCAAGTCCAAGTTGTCCTCTGTTATTTAGACCCCATGTATATACATTACCCTTATCTGTCAAGGCTACTGAATGATACTCACCGGCGTAAACCTTAACAACATTTTCGCCTGTGCTTATAAGCGTACCGTCTGAGCTTTCTTCAACTTTTCTTAGATCATCAAAGAATGTTAATCTCTGAGGAACATTTTGAATTACGTTATCTGCCGTTCCAATACCAAGCTGTCCATATGTGTTGCTACCGAATGCCCATACGCTGCCATCCTGCTTAAGCACTATTGTATGCGCTCTGCCTGATGCGGTCATAGGTGCTACGATTGATGGATTTTCTTCTGTTCCTTGCTCGATATTTGTTACAAAGTATACAAGCTTTTCACTTCCGGCACTTGTGCCGTTTGAATTCTTAATTGTTCTTGTTACAACTATCTGTGTAAGACCTGTAACAGACTTACCTGAAACATAAACATCTCCGTTTTCATCAATTCTTGCATCGGCAATATCGCCATTAACGCTTACAGCTGTTATATCAACTGAATCGTTATAATCTAACAATAGATTGAACTTAGATACATCAGGAACATTAAGTTTAACTTCATCTCCGTCTGAAACAACTGTTACTTCGTTGTCTCCAGCAACAAGTCTTGATTCACCTATCATAACAGGAGTATCACTGCGTGTTTCGATTGTATCCAATCCAAATTCTGTACCATTGCCTTGTGTATAGTCACCGAAACCGTATACAACACCGTTTCTGTCGGCAAATGTACTGAACTTATTACCGGCCGATATGCTCATTGCATAAACATTGCTTAGGAACATTTCGTTTGCTGTAGGCTTGCTTATATATTGAATTGTACCGTCGTTCATACCACCAAGACCAAGTTGTCCTAATGAGTTATCACCAAATACATAAAGCGTACCTGTTTGATTTGTTACCATAGAATGATTATATCCGGCCGATATATCAAATATTCCGCTTGCCTCAACTGTTTGAATCGCCGTTGTTTCCAACAAGTTTCCGTTACCAAGTTGTCCATAACTGTTATCACCGAATGATGCAGCATTTGTAGTATAGTACAATGCCAAGCCATGGTTAGTTCCGGCTGATACAGCTACTACTGATGCACCAAGGAATGAAGGAACCTTTGTAGGAATTCTTAAATCTCCTGACAAGTTGTAAATACCAAGTTTATTATGTTCATAATTACCTGTAGCATAAACTGTTCCGTTCATCTGCAAGAATAGTGTATGATCTTCACCTACTGAAATTTGTCTTACATTAGCAATCGCAAGTTTCTTCGGTGTTGCAACTTCTGTTTCATCACCAAGACCAAGTTGTCCGTGTGTATTATCACCCCAAGCATATACGTTACCCTTATTTGTAAGAGCCATACTGAATCCGTTGCCTGCGGCTATTGAAACAAATTTTTCTCCTACTCCAAGGTCAACATTAACTCTTGTGAAGATATGTGATTCACCGTCAGCAGTTGTTATACCAAGCTGACCGCGGTCATTATTACCGGCTGCCCATACAACGCCATTTTTATCAAGAAGAAGTGTATGATCATATCCTGCGTCAGCATCAACGTAAATCTTTGATGTTGTAAATGCCGCTACCGGTTTATCACTTGTATCTGTGTTGCCTGTACCTAGTTGTCCGTGTGTGTTAACACCGAATCCCCATACACTGCCGTCGTAACGTACAGTTATTGTATGGTTTGTTCCTGCCTGTACTTTTGGTTGGAAGTCATAATCAGCATCTTGTGGAAGAACTACAATCTTAGCAAATGATGTCTTATTCAAGCTTTCGTTTTCTGTTACTTTGACATATGCAATTCCTTCTTTAAGTGCCTCAATACTCTTTCCGTTTTCAGGAACTGACAGAACAGCGTCATCGACTACCATTCCGTTATTTTTAACATCATATTTGAAGTTATAATCAGTATTTGCACCTGCCTTAGCGGTGTAAACGTTGAATGCCTCAAATGATGCCTGTAAGTCTGCCAGTTCACCCTTCTTGACATAGATTGTACCGTAGCCTGAAGAGATAATGTTACCGTCTTCGTCTACCTTATTAATTTCAATCTGACTGTCACCGCAGATAACAAACTTACTGCTGTTTTGTGTTTCACCGTTTGCAAGCTGACCAAGAGCATTTTCACCTTCGCCCCAAACTCTACCATCTGAATCAATCAAGTATACTTGATTATATCCGGCTGAAATTACATCAACGTTTGAAGGAGCTGAATCTATGATTGTTGCAACTGACATACGTTCATTTGTTGCCGGATCTTTGCCAAGCTGTCCTGAACTGTTGTCGCCCCAACCATATACTGTTGATTTGCTTGTCTTATCGGCTAATGTTTCTGTCTTAACTGCGTATGAAGAATATTGACCTGCCGCAATATCCGATACATCTACTAAGTATTCGTTTTCACTTATCTTAACTTGTACCGCATTGCTTTCCGCATTTTCACTGTTACCGATTTGACCGTATGTATTATCGCCATATGCCCAAACTCTGCTGTCTTCATCAAGAATAAGCAAATGATCTCTATCTGCCACTATCTTAACAGCCGATACATCACTGTTATTCTTCTTTATTGAAACCTTCTGCGGACTTCCTGATTCATCAATCCTCCATACCATACCGCCAGTTGTACGAGCGTACATTCCACTGATTTGTGCAACGCCTGTAAGGTTTGGAATTTGAGCAATCTTTCTTGAGTTGTATACGAACATCTCACCGAATCCATATACAAATCCGTCATTTGTAAGAACAAGAACACTGTTATCTGTTACTGATACACTCTTGACATTTGTCATAACTTTTCCGTTAGGACCTGTTACGGCAACAGGAGTTACTGACTTAGCCGCTGTTGTTCCGCCGCCAAGCTGACCGAATGTATTATCGCCCCATGCGTAAAGCTTGCTTTCTTCACTGCCGTCTGCATTCTTCTTATATGTTACCGCATAAGCTGAATTCTTACCGGCTGCAATGTACATTACGTCTTCGGCAATAGATACCATACCGATTGTATCTGCTGTACTTCTGCCAAGTTGATCTGATGAGTTGTCACCCCATGTCCATACACTGCCGTTCGCTTTTAGAACAACTGTGAATCCTTCACCGGCTGCAACCATCGGTGTATACTTATCATCTTCACTGCCACCTGAAACTGTTACAACAACGTAAGCCGAAACTCCGCCACTTGTAACCTTTAGGTTAGCCTTACCGGCTTTAACACCTGTCATTGTTTGAGGTGCTGATTCTGATACTGTAAGTATATCCTTATTCAATGATGTGTATGTTACATTTGTTGAGCCCGTACCTGTTAGACCTAACAAGTTAAATGCGTCTGTTGCACTGATTGTCAGCAATGGGTTGATTTCAACTGTATCACCCTTTCTGATAGTAAGTTCAGAAGGAGTTACATTAATTTCACCCTTACCTACAAGTACCGGTACTGATGTATTATCAACATCAAGGTTACCAAGTTGTCCATTATTGTTTAGACCGTATGTCCACATATATCCTGTTGACTGAAGTGTTGATGTAGCACCGTATCCGGCATCTATTGCAATTATTGAGAAATCGTCTGCATCATCTGTATAAACAGTCTTAACAGGTAGTGATACTTTACCGCCGACATCTGTTCTGCCGATCTGACCAAACTCATTGCTACCCCATGTATAAACAACGCCCTTATTATCGCTTGCATCGTTCTTTTCGATTGCAAGTGCAACGCTGTGTTTATCACCGGCTGATACGCTTATAACATTTTCAAGTAGTTGAGTCTTATCACTGTCAAGGTAAACAAATTCAGGATTATTCATATTACCGTTGTCAGATTGACCGTTACCAAGTTGTCCGTATGAACCGGCACCCCATGCAAGTACATAACCTTCTGCATTAAGTGCAAGTGTATGATCATCAGCTGACTTAGATGAAATATCAACAATGTTATTTACAGAATTGTTTTCACCCTTGAATATCTTAAATTCAGGACTTGTAGGGTCTGTAGGTAGTTCCCAAACAGTACCGCTTGTCTTTAATACATATCCGCCGCTTATCTTACTTACCTTTTTAACAATACTCATTTGTGTCGGTTTTGCACCATAGCCGTCACCGGTATATTCTCCGGTGTCAATATCTATTGCCGCATTACCGAATGCAAATGTATTTCTGTTAATTCCCAAAGGTACTGTAACTCTTGAACCATCATTCTTCTTAGCTATTGTAATATTTGATGTTCCTTCTGTTACGATAAAGCTACTGTATTCACCGGCAAATATATCTGCGATTTCGATATTCTTTAGATAATTTATGCCGTCAAATACACCTGCCTTAACAGGCTTTGTCGAATATGTTGTTGTCTTGTCTACACCAAGTTGTCCGTATGTATTGTCACCCCATGTCCAGATGTTTCCGTCTGAATCAAGTGCGACTACATGAGCTTTTCCTACTGCAATCTTTGTTATATACGCATTTGATGCAAGACCGCTGAATGTTACTTGTGTAGGAATGATATTTCTATCAGAAGTACGTCCGCCTTGTCCAAGCTGACCTTCTGTATTCTTACCCCATGTCCATACTGTACCGTCAGCTTTCAATGCAACTGTAAATTCATCGCCGCTACCCATATGAGGTGCAGTTCTGTAGTCATCAGCGTGACCAAGCACAGTAACATTAGCTACTGCCGACTTATTATTTTCCGGATTATCTTCGTCAATGTATCTAACTATAATCTTTGTTTCACCGTAATGAGCCGGTGTAATCTTTGTATAGCTGATGTCATAATCAGAAAGATCTCCGTCAACCTTTTGAGCAGATGCTATATTATCATTGAATGACTCGAATACAAGTTTCTTTGTCTTTTCAAAGTCAATCTGTCTGCCCAAACTGAATGAACGCATATATGCCGCAGGAACTGTAATTGTATTTACAAAGTCGCCGTTTGCATCTTGTTCATCATCAAGAACTATATCGTAATTTCCAAGAGCGATGTATTCTTCATCAACAATGCCAGGGTATTCACTTGCATCTCTTGTGAAATTACCAAGCTGACCGCTGTCGTTCTGACCCCATGTATAAACCAATCCGTCATCAAGGAATGCGGCTGAGTGCATACCGCCAGAACCGACACCGATTATTGCTCTGTTTGCAGGAGTTGTTCCGTCTTCTTCATAATACAAGTTTGGAACAAGATATGCTGCATTTAGATGAGTTATACCGCCGACTCCAAGTTCACCGTATTCATTGCTACCCCATGCAAAAGCATTATGCTTTCTGTCAATAGCCATGATATGAGTCTTACTCTGACCGTCTTCTGTTTCATAATAGCCGATTGATACATTAGCTATATTATGTAGGTAAATACTTGGTTCACCTGTGTCTTCATCAGCTACGTTAAACTGACTGTCATCAGGATTCATTGTAACTTCTACCGGTACATTTGAATAATATGTCGACGTTTGACCCAAGATAACACCAGGATTAATGCTTGGATCTGCATATGGCATAAAGCTTCCTGTACCAAGTTGTGAAGATGATGCGTCACCCCATGTATAAACTCTTCTGTTTCTGTCATATACATATTCCGGAGTTCCGTCAGGATTTGTGTTACCTGTGTAATGGTACTTCGTTGAAATTGCAACGAAGTTATAACCCTTACCTACGATTCTTGTAACATTGTTTAATTCTTCCTGATTTTCAGATGCTTCATCTTCTTTTCTGATTGTCGTTACTTTTTCAAGCTGAGTATTGTATTCAACACTCTTGCTTATACCTGTACCAAGTTCACCGTGGCTGTTTCCGCCGACTGTGTAAACTGTACCGTTTGCAATAAGGACAGCTGTTGCTTCTTTACTTGCCGCTGACATTACAACACCGCTTAGATTACTTTCACCGACGCCCTTCATCTTTTCAGGAACAAAATTTGTAGGATCGTTATCTTCAGTCACTGTCTTTCTGCCAAGCTGACCCTTATTATTTCTACCCCATGTATAAACTTCACCTGTTGCCGTTACGGCTACAGTATGATATGCACCGGCAGAAACGTCTATAATCTGTGATGCAAAGTTTTCATCAAGTTCTACAAGGATAGGTCTGTTTGTATTCTTTATAAGTATAGGGTTAACACCTAACTGACCGTATGTATTGTCACCCCAAGCATATACTTTACCGCTTTGACCGATAATTATAGCATGGTTTTCACCAACCGCAACGCTTAGAATATTTTCCATAGGTGTTGCAATTTCTTGTGCCGCATCGTTAACACTTGCGTAATATGAATCGATCTGTACCGGAATTGTAAGCATACTTTGCTTACTTCCTGTACCTGTCATGCCGTTTTCATTATTACCCCATGCCCACAATGTACCATCTTTCTTAAGGGCAACTGTGAAGTCTTTACCAAGCTGAATCTGTGCATACGTTATATCTTCAGTTACGATAATACGGCTGAATACAGTTTGTTGAGTAATTGTATTAGTTGCAACTACTCTTGTTTCACCTTCTGTAACGCCTGTTATGTTTGCAGTCTTAGGCTGCTGACTGTCAACAGTAACCTTTGCAATCGAGTCATCCAATACCTTCCATTCAAATGTACCTACACTTGAAGCAAGATCTGTATAAACTGAGAACATATCTGCGCCTGTAATCGTAATTGTTGTTTTACCGTCAACTGCCAACGTTGCTGTAGGAGGCATAATAGACATCTTTGCATTACCTGCAACCACCGGAACAACAGAAGTTTCCTGACTCTTATCGCCAAGTTGGAATCTATTGTTATAACCCCATGTATATACAACACCGTCACGAGAGATTGACGCAATGTGTTCACCGTTTATGATTGATGAAACTTGAACGATTGTATCAAGTCTATCACTTGATGTATCATCCTTATAAACAAGTCTTGCCTTATATTGATTAGCATTCTTAGTCTTATTTCCAAGTACACCTGTTTCAATTCCACCGTATACATTTGTACCCCACATATAAACGTTACTGCTATTTGTAACAGCACCACTGAAGTGGTCACCGGCGAATACGCTGTATACGCCACTCATAGGCTCAGCTACATCTCTTGTTAGCAAGTTGCCTGATTCGTCAACATATGTTTCAGACTTCCAAGCCTGAACTCTTGCAATGCTCTTATCAGTTGGGAATACAACTGTTTTCTTAACTTCGTTACCAAGAGCATCTTCTGTTACAGTCGTTCCGTTTTCATCAGAGAATGTACCGTTTGTATATGCTACACCGTTTCCAAGAACACCGTTCTTATTATTACCATAAGCATATACTTCGTTTGCAAAGTCTGATGTATCGTTGCCTTCTGCATCAGCAGATTTCTTGTATTGATACAAGTTCAATATTGCATGTTCAGGGCCTAATGCTCCATTCACAACGCCTGTAAGTGCTTTCATATCTGTATCAAGTACAGGAAGAGGTATTGTTCTGTTGTATCCGTTATTTGCACTGCCTGTACTCCAAACTTCGCCGTTTCCAAGAACACCTGTTTCGTTGCTACCTGTAATATAAACTGTACCGTCACGATTTATAATCGCAATATTCTTTTCACCGATTACTACATCAACAGCATCGTCAATACCATACATTCTATACGGTATATTCTTATTTGAGCTTGCTGAACTTTCTGTTATAGCATCATGTCCGATACCAAGTTGACCGTATCTGTTGCTACCCCATACATATACAGTGCCTTCTTCTGTGATTGCCGCCGCTGTTGAACCGGATGCAAAGACTTTAACTACCTTACCTGTATTTTCACCGCCAAGATATGTACTTCCCATTGATCCGTTTGAAGGAGTCGGTGCAACGTCATATACCTTTCTCGGTGAATATACGCTTGTTCCCGATGATAGCTTTCTACCAAGCTGTCCTACACCGGCGTCATTTCTACCCCATGACCATACGTTTCCGTCTTTGTCAACTGCAAGTGAGAAGTTATCACCTGCCGCAACAGAAACTATATTTTCCATAGGTTTACCGTTTACAAGAACTTCTGTAGGTTCGTTAATTGTCTTTTTAGTTGTATTAAATCCTGCTTGTCCTCTTGAGTTATCGCCCCATGTATATACATGACCGTTACTTGCAAGAGCAAGAGTAAATTGATTTCCTGTCACAACCATTGGTTGAACTGATGTTGTTACATCAGTAACATTAGGAAGTACATTTACATCGAACAATGAGTATTTTCCTGAATTTTCTTCGTATACAACCATTCTTGCAGAACCGACTGACTTATAAGTAATGTTACCGTCATTATCTATCTCCGCAACGTCAGGATTTGTTGATGTTGCTTTGAAGTTTGTATTTGTAACACGCTTGTCGAATACATTAAACTGATTCATTGTAAGATATACTCGACCAGGAGCCGCTCCGGCATTTGCAAGTACAGCATTATTGCTGTCCACGCCGTCTACATTGATAATTCCCGAATATACTTCAACAGGATATAATTCATTATCAAGAATTGCATCACCTAATTGTCCACGTTCATTATTACCTACTGTTCTGATTGAACCGTCCTGCATAATGAATGCTGACATACCGCCGTTACTGCTTACTGCAGCCGCCAATACACCGGTAAAGTCTGTGCCGTCTGTAATCTTAGCCGCAACAATTTCATTTACACTATTATTGTTTCCGACTGCAAGTTTACCGTTTGTATTGTCACCGATTACATTTACTGTACCTGTACCCTTCTGTACCATCATTGATGCGTTGCCGCTTGTTATATCAATAGTTTGGCTCATATCAGTATTCTTTACAGGAGTGCTTATAGGTAGAGTATTTGTAGTGATACCTGTCTGATAATTGTCATTATTACCCCATACATAATATTCGTATGAGTTATTTGTTGTATTTTCTGTAAGGGCAGCTGCGTTACCGTTACCGGCTGCAACTTCAAGCACACGGATATTTTCAAGTCCGCCACCGCTTACTATTGCCTGTCCTGTAACGCTGTCTATCACACCTTCGCCCATTTCTGAGTTTTCGTTACTACCCCATGCAAGAACTTTACCAAGTTCCTGAACACCATAGCTTGTTGTAAATTCATCTCCTTTACCTGCAGCTATTGATGTCATTCTTGATACAGGAACATAAACAGGTGTTGAAACGATTTCGTTATCAGAATTTTCTACTTGCTTAAACTTATTTGAACCCCATGCAAATACGTCACCGTTTGATGATAATGCCATTGCATAACTGTTGCCTACGCTTCCGCCGGCACTTATGTCTTGCATTACTACATTATAATCAGTGAAGTATGCAACCATTTGAGGTGATGGAACAAGTGTTTCCTTGTTTGATACCTCTGATGGATTCTTTTCGTCTATAAAGTCAGAAGTATCTGTACCGTTACCAATCTGACCGTTATTGTTTCTGCCCCATGTATACAAGTTACCGTCAACGTCTATAGCCATTGCGAAGTCAGGACCTGCGGCAATCTTTGTGAACTTAACAGGAACTTCTCTTGATGTAACAACGTCTTCGCCGTCTGCACCTGTTGTTATTTCAGTTACAGTCTTTGTTACATTAAGTTTCTGAGGTTTCATATCGATACTGCCGACACGACCTAATCCAAGACCAAGTTGACCATAAGTATTATCGCCCCATGCGTACAAATCACCGTTTGCACGAAGTGCAAGGATAAAGTTATCTCCGGCTGAAATCTGCGGATAAGCAATATATTCTTCATCTGCATTTTCTGCCTTAACTTCTGTATCGTCAGGAAGAGATATAATATGTACATACATTCTCTTTTCGGCATTATCATCGCCTCTTGCAGAGATTTCTACATATGTCTTTCCTGTGCTTTCTGCACTTACCTGACCATATCCATCTACTGATGCTATGTCACTGTCAAGGACTCTGTATGTTGTGCTGACATTTACAGGCTGTTCATCTTCATATAGATTAAAGCCTTGATGTGCTGTCATACCTATACGTTTTGATTCTTGATTCTTCTTAACAAGTATTTCGTTTGAATCAAGAGTTATAATCAAGTCAGAGCCAACCATTGATGCTGTTGTAAAGTCTGATGTTACATCTTGATTTGCAATCTGACCCTTGTCATTCTTACCGAATGCCCATACATAACCGTCACTGTCAGCATAAGCTGAATGTACGCCGCCAACAGATGATGTCATACTAAGTACATTTGATGCGATTTGTCCGTCTGTTCTTACAACATTGGATTTACCCGATAGAGTATAAACATCACTTGACAATCCGCCTACACCAAGCTGACCGCTTGAAGCGAGTCCGCCCATAATAGGTGTTCCGTTTGAATCCACGATATACAAGCTTTCGCCACCGCCGATAAGCACTGCATTTGAAATTTCTGCAAGCTTTGTCGGTTTAGTAACGTCAAGTTTCATTTCGCCGAATTCACCGTTCTTATTTGCACCCCATACCCAAACACTGCCTGTTACGTCTGTATCAACAGTTATGTCTTGTGCAAGAGCATATGTAATTGCCATTACATTTTCGCTACCGGCTGCAATCGCCATTACACGATTTTCCATTTCAGCAGTTCCGGCTCTGAAATCAACGTTATCTGTGTTTTCACCTGTACCGTACTCATATCTTGTACCTTTACCTTGTGAATATACAGAACCGTCAAATTTAAGCATATGAGATGTTGCACTGTTTCCGATAGCAACTTGTGCAACTGAATCAGTTACTCTTATCGGTGCTTGATAGTTATTGACGCCGCTTTCCATACTTATTTGATTATAAGCATTATTACCACTGCCATATACAACGCCGCCGTCCTCTACAAACAATGCAAACATTGCATCATTTGTAAGTCCGCCGATTGCTATATCGACAATGTTTGACATATAGCCGGCTTGGGACAATGCGTCATCACCATAAGACGGTTGTTCACCAATCTTAACACGTTCAGGTGTACTTACCTTAACTGACGTACTGTTTATACCAAGCTGACCACTATCATTTCTTCCCCATGCCCATACATGACCTGTTGTATCTATAGCAAGAGCACTGTCGCCTGCGGCTGCAATCTTAACTATTCTTACGTTATCGCCGTTTTCATCTTTTATGCTTACCTGTTGAGGATAAATTGCTGTACCGAAGATTTGTCCGCTACCAAGCTGACCATACTCGTTACCGCCCCATGCCCAAACAGTTCCGTTTGGTTTTAGTGCGTACGTTGTATTTGTACCGGATACAACCTGTGGATAAGCAACACTATCCATATAGCTGTCAGTATCCGATCCTCCGATTCTTGAATCTTTCGGACGAACTTCTACCTTAAATGTACCAACTGTCAATGAATCATCGGCAAGTGATACGATTACATATGTTGTTCCTTCCTTCTTACCTGTAAGCTTACCTGTTGAAGAATCTACTTCAACGATGTCACTGCTACCATCCCATGTCTGCCACTTCAATTCAACTTCTTCTGTTGAAGTACCTTCTGCACCGCTCAACAAGTTGAATGAAGATATTGTAGGACGTTTTGGTTCTTCTACGTCATCAACTCTTAGTGAATATGTATACTTATCAAACAAGAAGTATGCAGTTCCGACACGAGCCGGTTCATATCTGTCAACCGTTGTTCCGTCACCGATTATTCCGTTTTCATTAATACCATATGCCCATACGGCACCATTATCTGTTGTAATTACAGATATATCACTGTTTGTTCTGCCGTTTGATACAAGAATTACATTCTTAACGTATCCGCTAACGTCTGTCTTTCCTGCAAGAACTCTGCCTATCGGAAGAATTTCGTTATCATGTTCTGTGCCACGTCCAAGCATAGCTCCATACATACCTGCTGACCACAAGTTTTCACTGCTGTAAGAACCATCATCGTTCTGACCACCGTTTGCATAGATTACCTGAACATACTCAGATATATCACCGCTAAGTGGGAATGCACCTCTTTGAGCCCATTCAAAGTTGTATGCTCTTACCGGTGTCTTTTCTACTGTCAAATACTCAGGACTGTCGCTGCCATATCCAAGTTGACCTTGTCTTAGGTCACCCCACATAGCTACGCCACCGTCCATAAGTATAGCCATAATATTATTTGTACCGCCAAATGCAGCTATTGCTTTTTCAGGAAGTGATGCACGGCTTGGTGATGTCGAAATATTTTCGCCTATACCGTAGATGCCGTTTGAATTATCACCCCATGTAATAATCTGACCGTCAGCCTTTAAGATGTGCATTGTATCTCCGAGTTTATCAGGGATAAGCTTTCTTGCACTCTTTAGAATTGTATTTCTGGTTGTGATGTTTCTCGGAAGAGTCATCTTCGCATTATATGTATCCTGCGGTGAAACAACTCCCTTATAGTTATAACCCCAACCAAAGATATTACCGTCTGCATCGATTGCATATGAGTACTGTTTTGTACCTTCTTTTGAATCTACGCCAGTACCTGCGGCTGCAATATCAATAATTCTTGAGCCATAAATTGATTCAGCAACTGTACCTGTAGCACTGTCACCAAGATAATAATCTCTTGTAGTTCCGTAAACTCTTACTGCGTACTTCTGAACGTTAAATTCAGTTTGTGAACCGTTACCAAGAGCACCCTTAACACCAGTACCCCATGAGTATACATGTCCGTCACTTGTAAGAGCCATGCTGTGGTTTCCACCTGTCGCTATCTTGATTACGTTTGTCAATGCACTTGGGCTTGCAGTAGCATTTTCACGTTTCATTACCTGTACAGGAATTGTAGTATATGAAGACTTGCTACCGTTACCTGATTGACCGTATGAGTTATTACCCCATGACCAAACTGTTCCGTCTGAACGAAGTGCAATAGTATGATTTTCACCTACTGCAATCATCGGCATAACGTTGCTTCTGTCATTTCCTGCCGGAATAACATTAAGTTTAATTGTACCTGTATTACCTCTCGAATCCTTTGCAACAAGATATGTTACACCTGTCTTCTGCTTAACGTACAATTTACCTGTTGTGTTATTTCCGCCGTTTGGATTAGCCTCAAACTCTGCCACTTCAGTATTTAGTGACTCGAATGTCAATCCTGTCGGTTTATAAGCAGACTCACCGAATAGTGTAAAGCCTATAACGCCTACTACATTGTCAAGATCAATCTGGATTACATCGTTTTGTCTTACTGCTGTTTCAAGAGTACCATTATCACGCATAATAGTATCATAGAACATATGAATTGGTATGTCTGATATATCATTTCGTGTCAATGTTGCCTCTGCGAAGTCAATATAAGCTCCGCCACCGTCTATAAGTACAGCCGCCGGATATTCACGATTATCCTGTGTACCGTCACCAATCTGACCTCTTGTGTTATCACCCCAAGCATAGATTTTACCTATACTATCGAAGATAACGCCATTCGCACCGTTTGCTGCCGCCGCAATAGATTTTGCACCGTTGAACGGTTCATAATGATGATCCGGATCACTGTCACCTGCGTGCAATAATACAACTGCATTATCTTTTACGTCAGGATAATATGCGTTTCCGTCTGCATCATTTACTGTATCTATACCAAGTTGACCACCGTTCTTGTCGTCAATTTGGTTATTACCACGAACTCTTGAATGTCCGTTTGTATAAGTTACGAATGCACTTTCACCGGCTGTTACACCGTTCGGAGTCCAATCTTCACCTTCAACAGTTTCATTATATACATCTGAAAGAGTTGGATTTTCAACAACAGTTTCATATGTATTATCGTCTTTTAGATACATACCAAGTTGGTTATGGTTATTACTGCCCCATGCCCATACATGGCTTGTTTCTGACAATGCAAGTACACTGTTTGTTGACGCAGACAATGTAACGGCTTTTTCAGCTATATCTGCATATGCTATACCATTACCATAGTAATCGCCGTCACCAAACTTATACGATGTATTTTCGCCCCATGCAATTATGTCACCGTTTCTTGTAAGTGCATAACTTGTATTATTGTCAGCATATACTGCCGCAATTTCCAAAGAACTCTTAATATGTAGTTTTTGCGGTATCAAAGCTGTTTCTGTTAATTCAGGAATTACCTGATGGTTGCTTCCGTCACCGAACGCATATATATCGCCTGTGTTTGTAAGCAATAATGTATGATTCAAGCCAACTGCAATGTCTACTACGTTATCAATTCCTTCTACTCTTACAGGAGAAATTGAGTTATCCTTTGTACCGTTTCCAAGTTGACCGTTATCATTTCTACCCCAAGCATATACTTCACCGTTTATTGTAACGGCTACCATAAATCCGTCACCTACAACGACCTTCTTAACGTTACCGTTTATTGCAACTGTTGGTGTTGTTGAATATGGTGTTGCGTCGCTTGTAAGTCCTATACCAAGCTGACCGTATGTATTGTCACCCCATGTATATAGTACACCGCCGTCTGTAACGGCTGCCATTGTCTTACCACCTACAGCTACATATGGGTAAACTTTACTGTCATCTCTTATAACTGTTTCGCCTTGTTCAAACTGAACATCCATTGGCATAACATTAATCTTGATAATTCCTGTTGCGCCTGTTTCGTTACCCTTTACAACAATATATGTTGTTCCAAGAGCTATTGCACTTGTTTGATCTGCCGGTGTAACTACACCATCATTTGAAACAATTGCTACACTTTCGTCAAGTGACTTGAATGTATAACCGTTATCTCTAACCTTAAACGAACCTGTTATCAAGTTAAAGCTTGGATCTCTTTCAACGAATATTTCATTCATATCTATTGAAAGGATTTCACTTCTAAGAATATTTACCTCGTAAGGCATTGGATCATCGTCTGTGTACTGCTTTGTAATATCAGTATAATCACCGTTTGCGTCACGTCTGATTATTGCTCCGCTATTCATCATAACAGTATCAGCACTTCTGCCTATACCAACAAGGACAGGAATATCCTTATCAACAGCTGTACCGTCGCCAAGTTGACCGTTTGCATTATTACCGATAGAGTAAACGTCACCGTTACTTCTTAGTATTGCAGATGTGTTATCACCCGACGCAATCATAATTGTATCTGTAACAACACTGTTATTATCAAGGTCATCAAGCAACTCTACTGCCATCTTATTTGTTTGAATACCACTTGCTGAAGTGATTGTATTCAAATTTTTACCCCATGTAACAACGTTCTTTTCTGAACGTGTCAATGCGTTCATATGTTCTTTTCCGACAGAGATTTGTCTGATGTCTGTTAGAAGTACACCGACATGATTTTCCTTGTCGTACTCATACATAACCTGAGCCGGAACAGCTACTACATCAGCTGTACTGTTATTACCCACCTGACTGTAACTGTTATCGCCCCATGCCCATGGAGTACCGTCTGTCTTAATTGCCGCAGAATTATTATATCCTGCATAAATCTTTTCAACATCTTGAATATCAACTGCTACTGGAATAGTTCTTGTTGTTGCGCTTGTCTTAGTTCCGTCAGCCTCAAGAACATCTTCATATGTTCCTTCACCCAACTGACCTCTGCTGTTATCGCCCCATGCCCATACACTGCCATTCTTATCAAGAGCAAGCATATGGTGTGCACCTGCCGCGATAGATACGATATTTTCAAGATACATTGTTGTACTCTTGCTCTTACCTGCAAGAACTCTTTGAGGATATTTCTGAATATCATCTGTCTTACTTATTCCAAGCAAGCCCGATGCATTATTACCGAACATCCATACACGACCCTTGTTATCAAGAGCTGCTGTAAAGTCGTCGCCGGCTGTTATATCAACAATGTCTGTCAAATATTGTGCATCTTCTGTTTCAGAAGTTGATGCGCCTGTTACTACTGCAACCGGAATTAGGCTATCTGATGTATTGCCTGTACCAAGCTGACCGTCTGCACCGTGACCCCATGTGTAAACCTTACCGTCTGATGTAAGTGCTACACTGTGGTACTTACCCTGTGCAACCTTAACTATTCCGTCAAGGTATCCGTCACTTATAGGGTTACGAACTTGAACCGGCATTGAAGAAGGAGTTACTGAGTTATTACCAAGTTGTCCGTATGTATTATCTCCCCATGTCCAAACTGTTCCGTCTGACATCAATGCTATTGAATTAAAGCTGTTCGACGCAACCATCGGTGCGGCTAATATATCTTTACCGAATTCCTCATCGTCACGCTTTGTCGCTCTGAATTCCAATTCAAATGTTTGTGCGATATTTCTTGTTCTGTCTTGAACAATAAGTGTTGTAACGGCATACTTGCTGTCAATAGCTTTTTGTGTAGGTGTAACAATCCAGTTATCGTCTACACTGAACAAGCTTGTATCAGCAGGTATCATATAGATGTCTTCTACCTTAAACTCATCATTACCTGTTTCAGAATCAGTATTTAGATAGAATCTCATTTCATCATATACTGCATTCTTATCAAGAACAAATTGCTGAATGTTGCCTGACGCATCATTTGTCAATGTAATTGTTCTCGGTACATAGTTTTCAGTATCATAATCTACACTTTCAAAGCTTTGTAGGCTAATATCATCGCCGGCAGAATATACTTCGTTCATTTCAACAATATCGCTTTCTTCAAGCATGCTGAACATTGCAAATTCTGCTGATGTTACGATTGAACCTGCCTGTGTATTAGTAACAATACCTGCTTTTCTTATTGTTAACTTAGAGTTTGCACCGACTGCAACCGGAACAAGTTGTTCATCGAACGTACTGTTACCGATTTGTCCTGAGTCGTTTTTACCCCAAGCATACATATTTCCGCTTGTTGTTTGAACAACTGTATATCCGTCACCTGCTGAAACTGCCTTTGCATTGTTAATATCACTCTGCATTACAGGATATAGTCTTTCAAAGTGAGTTGCGTCACCTATCTGACCATTATCGTTATTACCCCAGCTATAAACGTGACCGTCTTTGCTTATTGCTACAGCTGTCTTCGGTGATGCGGCTATTGCATAAATACCTTCAAGAGTACCGTCACCTGTTACTCCGGCTACGGCTACAGCTGATTTCTGTATACCGCCCTTTGTACCGTTGCCCATTACTCCGTATGTATTATCACCCCATGCGTAAACTATTCCGTCTGCCGTTAATGCAAGTGAATAGTTATCGGCTGCGGCAACTGCAACTGCATTTGTAATGCTTTCACCGTTTGATTTCTTAACAGCTTGTAATACTGCGCTTGATGAACCACTTGTGTTCTGACCAAGCTGACCGTATGTATTATCACCCCAAGCATAAACTGTACCTTGAGTAGCAGTTTCTGCCTCAGATGCAGGAATAACTATACCAACTGAATGATTCTTACCAGATGCTACTTCAAGGAAGTTCAAGTCACCCTTATCTCTTGTTACAAGGTGAGCCTCCTTAGCATAATTTTCAGTTGACGGTGAAGTCATAGGCTTACCGTTATTTAGTATACTCTGCTGATAACCAAGCTGATTATGATCGTTCTTACCCCATGTATACGCTCTCTTTGTCAAAGCGTCAATGATAATTGTATGGCTTTCGCTCAATTCAACTGCCGAAACAAGAATTGTTTCATCAGCGTTTGGTGTAGCCGGATTATCCTTTAGGGCTTCGACAAGTGTCGGATATGCAACTATCTTTCCGTCAACACCAAGTTGTCCGTTATCATTATTACCCCATACATAAAGTAGACCGTCTTGATCTATTGCAGCTGAACTGTTTGCACCTGCTGCAACATATTTTATGTTTGTAAGCAACTTTGTATTGCTTTCATTTTGACCTATACGAACTTGACGAGGAACAAACTTATCTACATTTGATGTTCCGTATGTACCGTCACCAAGTTGTCCGTATGTATTGTCACCCCATGCCCAAACTGTTCCGTCTGCACGAAGTGCCAATGTATGTCCGTATCCCGATACAATCATCGGAACTGTAATCTCTGTATCTGCGCTTTGAGCAACTCTTACAGTGAATGAGTACGAACTTCCAAGAATCTTATCTGTTACTGTTATAACAGAACTATCAATTCTGCCCATACCTGTAACAACACCGTTTGAGTCAACTGTAACTGCTGACGGATTACTTGATGTAAATGTCAATCTGTCAGTAGTCATTTCATAGCCTACTCTGTCATATACAGATGAAGATTCAATATTTGCACTACCCCAAACTGAGTCGCCTGCAATTTGAAGAATTTGATTGCTTGTAAGTTCAAGTGATGTCGGTAATGGATTAGACATTGTATATGCTCTTGTAACTTCATCGTTTTCTTTAACCTGAGCATAAACAACATTCAAGTTCAATACCTTCATTTCATCATATGAAACAGGTTCGTCTGATGAAATTTCTTTACCGTGAACTGAGCCTTCGCCCCATGCGTATGTTGTACCGTTTGCGTCTGAAACTGTAAACACATTTCCTACTGACGCAAGTCTTACAATATTCTGTAGCTTATGATCTGTATCGCCGGCGCTTTCACCTTCTGCTTTAAGTTCAGCAGACAAGTTACCGTTGCCCCAAGCATATACATGACCGTCCTCAGTCAAAGCTGCACCGCCTTTGCCTGTTGCGGCAATCTGTACAACTTTTTCTGTTATAGGAAGTAATGTAGGTGTAAGTTCACGTTGTGTCTTTATACCTATACCAAGTTGTCCGTTATCGTTATTACCCCAAGCATATACATCGCCATCGCTTGAAAGTGCGATTACATGACTTTCACCGACTGCAATTTGTGTAATAACTTTTCCTCGAGGAATTGCTGTTGCTACCGGTGTTCTATTATATGACTTAGCATATCCGTAACCGTTTTGACCTGATGTATTAACACCCCATGAATATACTGCGCCGTCTGAAGTAAGAACTACAACAAACGAATTACCTACTGCTGCCTGAACAACCTTGTTTGTATCAAGGTTATTGCCCTTAACTTGTGCAGGTTCGGTTGTATCACCCGTTCTACCAAGCTGACCAAGTTTATTGTCACTTCCCCATGTATAAATGGTTCCGTCATTCTTGACCATAATTCTTGTACCGTCATCAGTATAAGGTGACGCAAATACGCCTGTTTCAGCTTGAGGTTTTCCGTTATCTCTTACTGCAACCTTAATATATGATACAAGATTTTCTGTTGTTTCAACAACTTTAATTACAGTTGTTCCGTAACGTCTTTCCTTTGTTGCATCGCTTAATGTAACAACACCTGTTGTTTCATTTACAGACATAATAGAAGGATCTAATGAATAGAATCTTATATTTGCACTGTCTGCGATACTGATTTGTGAATCATTTGATGCGAACAAGTTAAAGTCATTATCGGCTGCCGCCATTGTTATTGAATTATTGCTTATTGTAAGTGTATCGTCCGGTGTGATTGTTACGTTATAAGGAAGTGGGTTATTGCTATCATATGTAACATTTGTACTTCCTGTAACGTACGCATTTGTTATTGTCAAACCGTTCTTATCACTTAGCTTAACTGTATTAGCAAGATTTACGTCTGCTCTTGTGCCTATACCAAGTTGTCCGTTGTCATTTTGACCCCAACCGTATACGATACCGTTTGAGGCAACTGCAAATGATGTATTATAGCCTGCACCTACACCCCACATATTTATCATATATTGGTTAGTCTGTGAGCTTGCACCTGAGTAAACCTTATTAGGTGTCTTATATTCATTTGCATTTGTGCTTAAACCAAGCTGACCTAATGTATTGTTACCCCAAGCATATACATTGCCTTTTTCTGTGATAGCAACGATATGACTGTAACCCAATGCCATAGCTTGAATATTTTCTTCAATATTCAATGCAGTATCAGGTACTGACAATACATTTGTATCAGAGTTATTACCTAATTGATAATTTCCGTTTGCACCCCATAGATAAGCTTTACCGTCTGAAATTATAGCTGAGTAATCACCTCGAGCAATAATCTGATCGACTGTAGCTATTGAAGTCGGAATATTTATCTCTTTCGGTACACCGTCGGTTGACGCACTGAATGTATCTGTGCCCTTACCAAGCTGACCAGAGTCATTTGCACCCCATGTATAAACCTTACCTACAGCATAAACCATTGCATGATTTGCTCCGGCTGTAATCATTGTTGCACCTGTGATGCTTTCTATCTTGCTCGGTGAATAGAAGTCGCTGTGAGCCATTGTATTTCCAAGACCCATCTGGCTGTAATCATTATTACCCCAAACATAAACGTCACCTGCACTTGTTAGTGCCATTGCGAAGTTATCGCCTGCTGAAATTCTGATTATGTATTCACCTACTGCCAAATCGAATGATACCTTTTGTGGAGTTGACTTATCATCAACAGAACCGATACCAAGTTGACCTGACTCGTTTGCACCCCATGTATATACATTACCGTCATCAGTAAGTGCCATTGCAAATTCTTTACCGGCTGCAACTGATGAGATATTTGAAAGTGCGATTTGTTGCGGATTAATAACTTGTGCGTTATTACCACCCTTGCCATTACCAAGTTGTCCGTGAGTATTATTACCCCATGTCCATACACTGCCGTCTGCTTTCAATGCTATCGTAAAGTCACTGCCACCTACTATTGTCGCAGACTTATTTGCTGAATATTCAGGCTTAATAACTATATTGAATGACTTTGTATATTGAGTTGGGTTATGTTTAACTGTAACCTTTGCAATACCGTAGCTTGTAGCAGTCTTAGGTGAAATAACACCTGTAGCATTGTCGATTGTTAACAAATCACTGTCTGTCGAGATTGTTATATCGCTCGGACTTACAGTTGATCCACCTGAACCTCCTGTGCTCATTGATGTATAAACATTAAATCTGCTTATTGATGTTATAACCTTTATTGTATTCAAATCTACCGCAACATTCTGAGTTGGGAATATTGAAATACTTTCCGGAACTGTTGTGTATGTTTCACCTACAGGTGTACCTGTTACATTAATCTTTGTTATAACAAGTCCCTTTGAACCTTCTGAACTGCTTCCTATACATTGAGGAACAGATGCACTCGTTTCACCGTCTGCAAGAGCCGTACCAAGTTGACCTTGATCATTATGACCCCATGTATAGATTTCACCCATATTTGTGAACAATACAGAATGTTCGTTTCCGGCTGATATACCGTTTGCACCGCTAAAGTCACTGCCATCTTCGTTTACAACTTTGACAGCCGTTGACTTCTGTGCTTTTGTACCGTCGCCAAGTTCACCGTACATATTATCGCCCCATGCGTAAATTGAACCGTCTGCAGCGATTGCCAATGAGTGAGTAATTCCGGCGTCTATATCTACAATTCCTTCAAGATCGAAAGTTTCGTAGTTAAGAGCTGTTACAACCTTACCAGGCATAGCTCTTGTTTCACCACTACCGTCACCAAGACGTCCATAGTAGTTATAACCCCATGTCCATACGTTTCCGTTTTGTGAAAGTGCGGCTGTATGTTCATCGCCTGCCGAAATCTTAGCTACGTTATACTTAAATTCTGAATCTGCATCTCCAAGAACTTCTCTCGGAACATCATAACGATCTGCCGGATTTGTATCGTTCATACCAAGCTGACTGTTTACATTTCTACCCCATGTATATACAACACCGCTTGTTGTAAGAGCAGAAGTATGGTTACCGCCCGCTGAAATACCAACGATTGATTCAAGATGTTTTGTTTCGCCGAAGTCTGTTACGATAACAGGTACATTATAATGTTCAGAGGCATTTGTTCCGTATACAGAACTTGCCTTTTGCTGATGTCCGATTTGACCTGATTCGTTGCTGCCCCATGCGTAAACTGTACCATCTGCCATAAGTGCAACTGAATGATTTTCACCGGCGGCAATATCAACGGCATTTGTAATTCCGTTTACAAGAACCGGATAATTGCTATCTTCATTATAACCATTACCAAGCTGACCTTTTTCACCGCCGCCCCATGCGTAAACCTTACCGTCTGCAGTAAGTGCAAGAGCGTGACTTTCACCGGCGGCAATCTTCACAACGTTTGTAAGAGCAGTGTTTTCACTTAACTCTACTTGTGTTGCAACATCTACATATTCATCAGATTTCGCACTTACTTTATTATGTAAGTTTGAACCCCATGACCATACAGTTCCGTCATCCTTTAGAGTAATAACAAAATCTGTACCGGCTGCAACCATAGGTGCTGTGAATGCACCGTTAGGTATTACATTTACCTTTATAAATCCAACGTTTTCACCGTCAGTTCCGTCATCGTTAAGTTCAATAATCTTTATGTAAGTTGTTCCGTAACGACCTGATACTGTCGAAATTGTTTTTCCATTTACTACTGCTACATTTGAATCAAGAGCTTCAAGTCTGTAATTCATAACATTTTCCCATCTCTTTGTACCAAGTACATTGAAACGATAAGGAACGAACTTCTTAACTCCGTCAATACCAAGTTCATCACCACTTTCAAGATTAAACTCATATAAAAGTTTATCGTTGTCTGTGTATGAAACTGTACCTACTACCGCCTTAGTTACACGAATGCCTTCAGGCGCTTTATTTACCTTAATCGGTGATGTTGATGTATTATTTGTGCCGTCACCAAGTTGATAATTACTGTTTTCACCCCATGTATATACATTACCGTCTGAAAGGACTGCCATTGCGTGATTACCGCCAGCCGCAGATGTAATAACATTGCTTAGTCCTTCAACCTTTGTAGGAGTTTCGTTCTTGTTCCATGCGTATGCACTGCCGTCAACCGATACTGCGGTGAATTGTTCACCCTTAGCGTCTACTTGAGTAGCATTGTCAAGAACCTTTGTTGCGTTGCTTTCGCCGCCGCCCCATGTATATACACTGCCGTCTGCTGTAAGAGCAATAGATGTATCTGCACCGGCTGCGATTGCAACCACACTGCTTACACCCTCTGCCATTACAGGTAGCGGAGTTGATGATGTATCAGATCCAAGTTGTCCTGAATCATTTGAACCCCATGTCCAAACTGAACCGTCTGCCTTCAATGCTACTGTATGATTTTCACCAGCTGCGATAGCTTGTACATTAGTAATTCTCAATGGTTTTGCATAATAATTCTGTCTTGATCTGTTCTGACCAATCTTATCAGATACTGCACCCCATACATATACTCTACCGTCTTTTGAAAGTGCAACTGCATGAGTCGAATATGCCTTAACAGATATAATATCTGATAGCGGTGTATCTGAACTGTTCATAACTCTTTGCGGATATGCGTAAGCAGTTGAGCCTGCATTGCCTATACCTGTTTGAGAGTTTTCATTTGTACCCCAAGCGTATACTTCACCGTCATTTGTTAGAATTACACTGAAGTTTTCACCTGACGCAAATTCTTTTACGTTATTAAATATAACTTGTCCGTCATTGTCTTTCATTACAACACCAGGAGCATATACATCAGATTGATTATCAAACAATGATACGTTTAACTTATCAAAGCTGTTATCGCCCCATGCGCTTACTGTTCCGTCTGCATTTACGATTGCAGAACTTGTTGTACTTAATGACGCCTCCGGAAGTGATGTTGTTCCGTCTGCGATTAGACCTACTCTTATAAAGCCTGTTGCAGTATCACCGTCATATGGCACTGACATTGTTACATAAGCACTGTCACCAGCTACTGCATTTTCTGGTGATTTTGCCTTAACGGTTGAATTAGTTGATGTAACTTCTATTGCCTCTTCATCGGTTGACTTAGCATCAATATTATCTACTGATATTTCTGTCACACGCTTATCGAAGTATAGGTTAAATGCAAGAACTTCTTCTACAACAATTCTGTCAATAACCACAGTTTCGTCAACATCTATCATAATTTCGTTCGGATATTCAAGTTCCTTAACAGGAGTTGTCAAATCCGACTTCTTATAAACATACGCGTGTGCAACCTTAATCATCTTTGTTGCCGGTTCTGTAATTGCCTGAACAGGGTAGTTCTTATTAACATTTGTCTGATCGCCAAGCTGACCTGAACTATTTGAACCCCATGTCCAAACTGTACCGTCTGAAATATATGCAGACATTGAATCTCCGCCGGCAGCACCGTTTAGGGCACCCTTAATGCCATTCGATGATGACCATACTCCGCCGTCATTTGATACGATTTGTACAGGAGCCGAGCTTGTGCCGTTTGCTCCCATTTGACCATCTGCATGGTTGCCCCATGCCCAAACTGTATTATCGGCAGTTGTTGCAAGGTTTGAATTCTTTTCAGCTGAAATATGATTAATTACTTCATCATCAGGAATATCAACTCTTACAGGTGCATAGCTGTTTGAATTAGCTGTTGTCTTACCGAATTGACCTTCTGAATTATCGCCCCATGCGAATACATAACCGTTCTTTGAAGTGAACGCCTTATCTTCAGGAACATCATACTGTGTATGATTTTCGTTTTGTTCTTTAATAAGTGCAACGTTATGGTTTGCACCCGAACGTACTTCTACAACGTTATTTAGGTAAACACTGTTGTATGGGCTTTCGCCTACTACTACAAGTGCCGGATAGTTAAGGTATTTACGCAATGTATTACCAAGTTGACCCGACGCGTTACCTGCTTCTGCTCCGCCGTTGCTCCATGTCCATACATAACCGTCATCACGAAGAATCGTGTTATGCGAAATTCCGCCTGTTACTTCAAGTGCATTTTCAAATAAATCGCTTGTTGATGCACTTTCGCCCTTAATCAATGAAGTTGGACTTGAACCGTATGACCAATACTTAACTGTTCTGTCGTTCATTACTGCATAAACCATACTGTTTGCAGCACCAACTGCAACGGCGTCTGTAAGTTTCAATACAGGATATGAATCTGAGTTATATCCCCATGTATAAACGTTACCGTCTGCATCCAATGCAACAGAGAAGTTTGTACCTGCGGCTATATCTACTATCTTCTCAAGGAATCCGCTACCGTTAACACCCAATACTTGAAGTGGATAGTTGTCGTTTGAGTTAGAACCGTCACCAAGTTGGTTATTAGTTCCGCGACCCCATGTCCATACAGTACCGTTTGTCTTTAATGCAACTACATGAGATTCACCGTTTACAACCTTCGGTGCGGCATACTTTATATCTGTACCGTACTTCTCTTCTTGTGTAGGCATTACGCGAACTTTGAAGATAAATGATATATCTGAATTATCATCACGGAGCATAAGTGTTGTTTCACCGTATGCTTCATTCTGATTCGGAACAATTCTTGCGACTGTTCCGTTCATTTCAACCGTTGCAATATTTTCATCAATATTTGTCAAATGTAAATCAGGAGTCCAGTAGAATGGTTCTGATTCTTTTTCTGTAAATGCAAGGTTGAAACCAGGAGAAATTAATCTGTAAACATCACTGCTTAGATTAAATTCTATATATTCATTACTGTTAATTGTAATCATATTAGGCATTGGGTTAGTTGTTGAATACTCAGTAACAGCTGTGTTACTGTCGCTTTCATAAATTCCGCCGCCTATAACGTCAGGACGGATATAATCCGTAGCACCTGTCTGTACTGCAAATGTACGGTTATTAAGTGTAAAGTCACCTATTTCTCCGTTTGTACCTGTACCCCATGACCATACAGTACCGTAACGTGTACTATACATAACTGTATGTGAGCCTCTTGTTGAGATAATGCCGTACTTCATCATTTGTTCTGAGAAGTTCTCAGGTTTAGCATTAATTGTGTTACCCTTTACAACCATTTGAGGTGTATTAACACTTGTTGATGTTGTATCGGCTATACCAAGCTGATAAGATACATTTGTAGGATTTGTTTCTGTGTACTTTCTACCGTAAATAGTAGCTGTATCATAGCTTGTCAATCTGTCCTTATCTGTCCATATTGTTTCATAGAATGTCAAATACGGAGGAGGTGTCTTATCACCCCATGCCCATACTGCACTGTCTTTCTGAATTGCAATAGATTGATTTGAACCGCTTGCTACTTGTACTGCATTTTCAAATGCCTTAACAGGTAAGTTACTATCATCATTAGCACCGTTACCAAGCTGACCGTTTTCGCCGTTACCCCATGTGAACAAGTCACCATTCTTTGTGATAACTGCAGCGTGCTTGCTGCCTGCTGAAATTGTTGTAATTTCTTGCAAGTAGTTATAAGCATATGAACCTGCATTGTATGTTGAATTATTTTCAATATCAAGTGTCTGTACACCTGCTTTTACTTGTACAGGATAATACTTCTTGTATGATTGTTCATATCTAATCTTCAAATCATATGTACTTGCAACGTACCAACCATAATCATTACCATGACTACCATACGCATACATATTAGCTTTTTGATATGACGGTGTAGTATAAGTGATTACTGTGCCGTCACCTGACTGACCTTCATCATTCTTACCCCAAGTGTAAGCAGTACCGTCTCTCTTCAATGCGATTGTGAAGTCACCGCCGGCTCTGACATCAATTATTTCTTCAAGGTAGCCATAGCCTTCTGCGCCTCTTACTCTCACAGGTGTAAGCATTAACGGAACTCTTGTTATTTCGGCATCATTACTGTTACCTGAACACAAGTTATATCTGTAATGACCCATATATCCGCTCTTTGCATATGTCTGCGGTGAACCGATTTGATTATATCTGTTATCACCCCAAGCATAAACCTTACCGCTCTCTGTCATAACAACAGTATGATTATCGCCTGCTGTGATAGTTTCTATCTTTTCACCAAAGTTATATGAAAGTTTAACCGGAGTATACGCATTATTGTTTACCTTATTATACATATAATGTGTATGACCGCTTGAACCACCGTGATTATGATGAGAATCCGGACTCCAACAACTATCATCATAATAATAATGGTCATCTTTATGATGTGTTAAATTATAATTATTAGATGTACCGTTACCCATCTGACCGAATTCATTATAACCCCACATATATACGTTACCGTCTTTATCTATTGCACCTGCATGATATTGACCGGCAGTTATATATGTAATATTAGACAGATTTTTAATCTGAACAGGGCGGTCTTGATTTGTTACACTGCTGCCCAAACCAAGCTGACCCTTGTCATTATTACCCCATGACCATACAGTACCGTCTGCTCTCAAAGCGATTGAGAAGTCATCACCGGCAGCAACCATAGGTACTGCAACAGTATTCTCGTTACGCTTAATCTTTAGAATAAACATTCCGATTGCACCGTTCATATTTTGAACAGAAATCGTTGTTGAACTGTATCGTCTGTTATCGTTAGGTATAATCTTACCGTTTTCGATTGTAGCAACATTTTCATCTGATGATGCCCATGTTACATTTGAATATGTGTTCGGATCATTTGCAAGATACATAACAGGATGTTCGTCTGTTTCTGCTACGTTAAATCCTGAACTGTAATCATATGTTACCTTTGTGATATTCAATACATCGTCTTCTGAAATTGTTACAACAGGAGGCATTGAAATATTATCATCAGAAGATGCAATTATTCTGCCCTTATCTGTTACGGCATCATTAATTGTCATATAACGGGTTTCTCTGTTACCTGAAATTGTAGGAACAGTATTGATGTTATATGTTGTTGAGCCTTTTTCAATACGAACGTTATATGTTATATCACCAAGTTGATAATTATTATTTGCACCCCATGACCATACATAACCATATTTACTGATTATTACTGTATGGTTTGCACCAAGTGCAACATTTCTTACACCGTGAATATTTTCAATGTTATTATCCTTTTCGTACTTCAAACCTGTCGCAACAGAAGTAAATTCTGATATAGATTCGTCTGTTGTTCCTGTTCCAAGTTTGCCTGTTACATAGTTTGTACCTTCAGTATCATCTGTATTTCTACCTGATACATACATATGACCTTCACGAGTGATAATAGCACTGTAATGTTTACCGGCATAAACTGCTGTTATTTCATCTGCATTTCCGTTTTCATCCGTTACGGCTGTAATTGCAGATGTGTCAACCTTAACTGCGTGATTTACTGAGTCACCGTCAATATTCACACCAAGTTGACCGTACTTATTTGAACCCCATGTATAAACGCTGCCGTCCTCTGTCATAGCTATCATGTGGTCTTCGCCGACACTTACATCCTTAACATTCTGCAAGTATACATAATAGTTAGAGTTATCTTCACGATTATCATATTCAGGATTGCTTTCGCCTCTGATTACCTGAATTGGAGTTGTCTTATTTGTTGATGTGCCGTCACCAAGCTGGCTTGATTTATTTGCACCCCATGTCCATAATGTTCCGTCACTTCTTACAGCTGCACTGCTGTTTCCGTTTGCAGCAATCTTTACGATGTCATACAAGTAGTTTTCGCCACTTTGTCCTACTACCTGTGTTACACCGCTTAGTGATGTGACATTTGATGTTGTGTTGTTACCAAGTTGTCCGTATGAGTTTGCACCCCATGAATATACATAGCCGTCTTTTGAAAGTGCGATGAAGTGAGTATAACCTGCTGATACGGCAATGATATTCTTGCCTTCAAAGCCTGCCATCTTCTGAGCATATGTATATGACAATCCGTTTACACTACCCCAAATATATACGTCACCGTTTGCATCTGCGGCTACATTATAGTCTTTGTTTGCCGACGCTGATACTACATTTACAAGAGGTGTGTCCTTAGCAGTCTTAACTTGTACAGGGAATGCTGTATAATTTAGATCACCTGTACCTGTGTATGTAAAGCTTCTGTGTATATAATCATCAGAAATACTTCCGCCTGTTACACCCTCGCTTGTAGGACCGTCACCAAGTTGACCCTTAGAGTTATCGCCCCATGTCCACAATGTTCCGTTTTCTTTTAGAACAAGTGTATGGCTTGTACCTGTAGATACGCTTGATGATGCAACGGCATCGTTTGTCTTTGTAACATTTACAACAAATACGCCTTCGCTATTTGTCTTAGGATTTGTTACTGTAATAACAGCACTGTTATACGCACCCTTTTCTGTAGGTCTTAATGTACCCGAAGTTGCGGCTCCGTCTACATATACTACCTCTACATTTGAAGATGCAAAACTTGCTCCTGTTACTTGTACCATCTCTCCGGATGTTTCAAGTACAAATCCGCTTTCATATACTTCGTAAATTTTATCAATATCAACTTGTAGATAATCGCCTGTACCAATCGAAATCTGAGGAAGATTTGTCAATGATACATCTACTGCATCCTCAGCCTTTTGAGGAAGTTGAATTGTATAAGGAATTGTCTGACCGTTGGCTGTATGCTTGTCAATATGGATAACAAGAACTCGTCTTGTTTCTCTTTCGCCTGACTGTACCGGCATATATGACTGATTATCAATCATATTACCAAGTTGTCTTGTGGCATTATTACCCCATGACCATACAACGTCACTGCCTACAACTGTATCATGTCTTATAGCGGCACTGTTATTTCCGCCGACGCCGATTGTCCAAATATTATTGATATATGCGTCGTCAGAATATGAGTCACCACGTTTAACCTGAGTCGGCTTATCTGCCATTTCAATACTGTTATCTATTACTGTATCTCCAAGACCAAGCTGACCCTTTGAGTTATCACCCCATGCCCATAGTCTGTTATCATCAGTACGAGCAACAGTGTGGTTTGCACCTGATTTAATTTCTACAACCTTTACATCGCTGCCCCATACATTTTTAACAGCCTTGAACATTGTTGTGTTACCTTCTGTAGTTCCAAGACCTGTCTGACCTGTTGTATTATCTCCGGCTGTAAGAACATATGAACCGTCACCGACTATTACAGCTGATTGGTTTTTACCCATTGCAATAGAAGTTACGTTTGCAAGATAACTTGTGTCACTTGTTGTTGACATAGGTATTCCGTTGCTGTCCTTAACACCGTCAAAGTCACTTGCCTTAGCTCTTGTCGGAACATGCTTATCACTTAGTGAACCTGTTCCTGACTGACCGTGTGAATCAACACCCCATGAAAGCACTGTTCCGTTTGACTTGATTGCCATTACAGAATCGCCTTCGGCACTGATTGCTACGATTTCTTCTAAGTATATATTATTACCATATATATTCTTTGTTACAGTGTTTCCGTCTGACTCAGTTGTTTCTGTGCCTGTGACAACTGTCTTACTTGCACTTGCACCTTGTTGTACTTTAACCGGTGCATAATATGTATAACCGGTTCCGAAATCACCGTGTCCAAGTTGTCCGTTGACATTTCTGCCCCATGACCATACACTGCCGTCTTCTGCAAGAGCAACAGAGAAGTAATCACCGGCTGCAATCGAAACAAACTTAGGAAGTTCACTACCGTCATTTGCATAAATAAGTTCAACAGCTACTGCTGATTTGCTTGCACCTGTCGGCTTACCGCTTGTTGCATCAGTAATACCAAGTTGTCCGTATGAATTGCTGCCCCATGCGTAAATCTTACCGTCTTTTGTAAGTGCAAGTGAATGTGCAGTACCTGCGGCAACTTCTTTAACATTATCAAGAATTATATTGCCTTCCTTAACAACTTCAACAGCATATGCCTTTGTTTCAGAATCGTTATCACCAAGTTGTCCATATGTATCCTGACCCCATGTCCATACTGTTCCGTTAGGTTTTAGAACGACTGTATGTGTTGAACCTGATGCAATCATAGGTACAGACTTCTTCATATCGTCTGTTTCAACTCCTACAGAAATTACAGTTTCGGCAACATAGATATATGTCTTATCGCCATCTGTCTTTTCTGCATAAGCAGTAATTGTTGTCTTACCGTATTGATTATTACCGTTAGGTGTTACTACACCTGTGTTTTCATCAACTTCGGCAATCTTCGGATTTGATGAATAGAACTTAATTGTTCCGACATTTGCAGTTACATCCTTTGTAGCATCCTTTGTATGAATTGTTCTCAAGTTGAATGCCATATGATGCAATGCTTCATAACTGCTTGGATCAAATGTTACTGTTTCTCTTGTTGTAATATCAATTTGCGCCGGAACATTATCATCAGTATATTCTGTAGTTGTTCCATCGCTGTGAGATACAGTTACCTTTGTCAAGTTTAGAATATCTTCTGACTTGAAACCAACTCTGACAGGTTCATCAGAATCTGTTTCTGTCATATCACCAAGTTGTCCGTATGTATTATTACCCAATGCCCATAGATAACCGTTGTTTGTAAGGATTACAGAATAGTTCCATCCTGCCGTTACTCTTGAGAATGATGTAAATACATCATCATTTTCAGGATTTAGTGAATCCTTATCTGTTATCTTATTTGCAACATGAGTATTTGCAACTTCGTGGTACTGTGCTTTTGAGTTATCACCCCATGCATAGATGTCATTTGTATTTGACATTGCGATTACATGGTTAGCACCGCCTGATACCATAGATATACCTGTTAAGTATGTTCCGTCGCTTGACTTAACATGAACAGGAGTTGAAATTGTTGCAGTTGTCTTGTCGTTACCTAACTGACCATATGTATTATCGCCCCATGCGTATACGTTACGATCTCTTGTTGTAACAACTGAGAAGTTTTCACCGGCTGACAATGCGTCAACATTCTTTATATATCTGTCGTCTGCGTTGCCCGTATCATATTCACCCTTCAATACTCTGTCAGGTGTTTGCATATCTTTGTATGTGTTATTAACGCCGTTTGTACTTTGACCAAGTTGACCCTTATTATTGCGTCCCCATGACCATACACTACCGTCTGTTCTTACGGCAAGTGAATGTTCCGCACCGGCACCGATAAGGATAACATCTGTCAAGTAACCGCCGCCGTTATAACCTTTTACCTGTACAGGGAAATATCTGTTATCTCTTGAGTTAACACCAAGTTGTCCGTAAGTATTTGCACCCCATGAGTACAAGTTACCTTGGTTAGATACTGCAAGAGTATGATCTCTACCTGCCGCAATATTAGAAATTGATTCATTCTTTTCTGCAAGCATTTCACTTAGAGATTTGCTTGAATTATTTTCACCTGCAACAGTTACAGGTCTTGTTGAATATGCAAGTGCTGATGCTGAGTTACCGCTACCAAGCTGACCCTTAGAGTTATCACCCCAAGTATACAATATACCATCACGAGTCAATGCTACGCTGTGTTTCTCACCTACAGCTACTATCATAACATTCTTTAGAGGTACTAATTGACCATCTTCATTTGTTATCATAACCTGAACAGGATATGAACGGTCAACTGTTGTACCGTCACCAAGCTGACCTTTATCATTACGTCCCCATGTCCATACTTCACCGTAGATATTGATTGCTATTGCATGGTCACCCTTTGAAACTACCATAGGAGGAATTTCTTCACCAGGGATAATACTGATATTAACAGCACCTGTATAACCTGCGTAAGCATGGTGATCATCTATATCTTCGTTTCCTGTATTTACATATGGGTCTTCGTTATGCGCGCTGATAACTGTTGAACCGAATTTTTCTGTTTCTTCGATTGGCTTAACTACAATATATCTGCGTGTAATTCCGTCTGCATTAAATACTTTTTCTTCAAGCATTGTTGAAACAGGATCTTCATCTTCATTGATAATTGCAACAGTTTCATCAGAAGTTGTAAACTTGATATGGTCTTCACCATCTCTTATCGGTTTCAAATCACCGTTTTGGTCATACGGATCAACCCATGATGTATTATCGTTTGGATCAAATCTGTCAACCGGATATTCTTCTGTATCTGATAGCAATGTAAATCCTTTGAAGTATCTGTTATACATTTGGTTTACATCAATATACAATAGTTGGTCTTTACGCATATTAATATGCTTAGGTAATGTCGCATAATACTCTTCGACAACACCTGTATTTCTGTTTACAACGTAAACGTCTTTAAAGATGATTGACTTATAAGGAAGTTCACCTACTTGATATGGGTAAAGTCTTGTTTCAGTTGTAAAGTCACCAATCTGTGAGTAATTATTAATACCCCACATATAAACGTAACCTTCAAGATCGATAGCTGTTGAGTTTGCACCCGCTGCTATAGCAAATACACTTTCAATGTATGGACTTACCGCATTTTCTTCATCTTCAAGGTACTGACTTCTTACATGTTGAGGTTTTGGATAGTTTGCAGTATTTGTATTCATACCGATCTGACCATTCGAGTTACTACCCCACGCCCATACGCTATACTTAAAGTTATCTTCCGCAGTGCTTTCACCTAATACAAGTGAATGAGCCTGTCCGGCAGCAATGCTGATTATATTATTAACAGTTCTGCTACTGTCTGCAAGATCACTCGGTCTTACTGACAATACCGGATAATCTCTTGTCGTAGTTGTTTCATCACCAAGTTGATAATTTCCGTTTAGTCCGATTGCAAATACATCTGTTTCACCATAGTATTTGTTTGTAAGCATCATCAAGTGATTTGAACCGGCAGAAATTTTTGCAACAGTCTGGATGTATGCCGCATCAAATCTTGAATCTGTCTTAATCTTTGAATTGTCATAATCACCGCTGATTATTTGATACGGTGCCATTCTTGTATCATTTGTACCCTTGCTTGAGCTTTGCTTACCGCCTACTGTATAGTTGTTAATACCCCATACATAAACTGTTCCATCAGCCTTTAGTGCAGCTGAATAGTTATCTCCAGCTGAAATTTGAATAATGTTACTCAAATGTTCATCTGTTGTTACAACGCCATTTTCATCAGTGTATGTTCCACTTGCCGATGTACCTTGTGTAACGTGTACAGGATATTTGTCAAAGTCACCGTCTACAGTTGATGATGCACCAAGTTGATCATATGTATTATCTCCCCATGCGTATACATGACCGTCTGCTGTTAATGCAAGACTGTGCTTATTACCTGCGGCAACAGCTACGATATTTTCCATAGGCTGATTATCGCCTATCATAACCATTTGTGCCGCACCTGAATTTTCAGTTGTGCCGTATCCAAGCTGACCCTTATCGTTTAGACCCCATGACCATACGTGACCGTCTGAGTCAACTGCCAAGCTGTGGTATCCGCCGGCTGCAACGTCAATTATGTTTTCAAGTAGAGTATACTGTGCATTTCCTTCAGCATCATATTCAACACTGTAAATCTGTACAGGTGTATTCATAATGCTGTTTTCACCGTCTTTTGTTGAAACCTGTCCGTAGTCATTTCTACCCCAAGCATAGACTGTACCGTCATACTTCAATGCTACAGAATGATATAGGTTTGTTGAAACAAGCGGTGATGCAGTTTCTTTTGTATATCCGCTACCATCTCTCGATGTTGAGTTTGGCGTCAACTTACCGCCGTATACACCAAGTATAAATGCACCTGTTGCACCTGTTGCAGTATTGACAACAGTAATTGTTGTCTGTCCGCCTTTGTGATATTCTGTATCTATTATAGGTGTAACTACCCACTTACCGTTTTCCTCTGCTACTGTTGCAACAGTTTCGTCTGATGAGTAGAACTTATAATTACCCGAATAATCAGTATTATCAAGAGTATTCTCTGCGAAGAAGTTAAAGCCTTCGTAATATCTCTCGTTGATTTCTGACGGATCTATTGTTAGAATTTGTTCCTCTGTTACTCTTACAAGTGAAGGAATTACACCTGTGTATGTCTTGCCCGGTGTACCATAACCAACAGTATCTTCAGAAACTACCGCATTATTAATTTCAATAACACGTGCTTCTCTGTCACCTACTTGACGTGGTTCTGTTGCATTAACAAATGATGAATCGCCAAGTTGACCATAGTTGTTGCTACCCCAAGCATAGATATATGCCTTAGTTGCATCACTGTTTGCTCTGAATGCTGTTAAGTGACTCAAACCTGTTGATACGTACCAAACATTATCAATCACATCTTCATTACTGTCTGCCTCACCCTTGTTTACAAGTGCAGGTGTAGTATTAGATTTTGCGGCTGAACCCCATGTGTATACGTGACCGTCTGATGTCATTGCGGCACTTCCACTACCTAAAGCGTAAATATGTGATACTTGATTTTCTGCAAATGCAGTTACCTTTTCAGGATGGCGTAAATCTGTTGTAGTACCGTCGCCAAGCTGACTGTTTCCATTATAACCCCATGTATATACATAATTATCGTTAATTGCAACTGAATGATATGTACCTGCCGCAATATCCATAGCACCGTTGAAGTATTTATTTGCATAATCTGCTGTTTGCAATGTGTCTGCTATAAGTACCTTTGTCGGTCTTAGACGATTTTCATATGTATTAGTAGGATTAAAGCTATTTCTGTTTGTAAATCTGTGTCTTATAGAATAACCTGTACCAAGGTATCCGCCTAAATTAACTGTAGCATGATAGCCAACAGTAGCTGTTCCTGTTACATTTTGACCCCAAGCATAAACTTGTCCGTCACTTGTAAGGATAAGGCTTGTATTTGAAATTGCAGAAACCTTAACCGCGTCTTCTATAGGTTCTATACCGTTAGACTTCTGTACAAGTGTAGCAACATATACATTATCTGTTGTATTTATACCGACTTGTCCGTATGAGTTTGCACCCCAAGCATAGACTTGTCCGTTGCCCATTAGAACCAACATATGGTTTGCGCCGCCTGCGGCTGCAACTGCTCCGACAAGTTCTGTCTTTGTTACAGTTGTTTCTTTTACTACGTTGCCTTCGCCGTCGTCTGTTTCAATAACAGTTTCTTCATAGCTTGTAACAACAGGTGATGGAAGTAGAGATTCTTGCTTAGAACCAAGTCCGTTAGATGTTCCGCTACCCCAACCGTAAACTCTGCCGTCTTTATCAATAGCTACTGCTGACGAACCTCCGGCTGCTATATAAACAATGTTTTCAAGCAAACCTGTTCCGTCTGTATTCTTAACTCTTACAGGATATGAACGAGTTACCTTTGTACCGTCACCAAGTTGACCTGAACTATTTAGACCCCATGCCCAAACTGTTCCGTCTTCACGCAATGCCATTGTGAAGTTATTTCCTGATGCAACCATAGGAACTGCAACAGTGTCTGCACTACGTTTAACTCTTACAACTAACGTTCCGACAAAACCATCGTCTGTCTTAATTCTGATTGTTGTTTCACCAAGTTTAAATTCTGAAGGTACGCTTATTAAACCTGTACTGCTTACCACTGCGATTGATTCGTCAAGTGAAGTAAAGGTTAAGTTTTCTCCTGCTGTCAAAGCACCGCTTTGATCTTCATTATGATATTTTACGTTAAATCCACTTCTGTAATTTCTCTCGAAGTCTGATGTATTTAATTGGATTGTTTCATCTCTACCCATTGTTGTAACTACATCATAGTTATTTACAACAAGTGTCTTTGTTTCAAAGTCACCGACTTGAGTAGGTGTATTATCCATTGCATGGTATTCCAAACGAGTACCGTTATGAAGTGATACATAATTACCGTCTTTAGTATTTGTATCGTCACCTGTCTGACCCTTTGAGTTTGAACCCCAAGCATATACATATCCATCTTCATGAATTACATACATATTTATTCTGCCGGCTGAAATGTTCCAAATATTACTGATATAAGCAGTATCTGAACCTGTTACACCCTTTACGACTTGTGTAGGAACAGTCTTATTCATATATGTCGGATCATTCCAATGGTCATGACTATATGAATCATGATGATGTAAATAGAATGTATCATATCTATACGAGCCATCACCGATTTGACCATATTCATTCCAACCCCATGTATATACACTTCCGTCAGAAGTCATAGCCATACTGTTATAATAATTAGCTGAAATTGCCGCTACATTTGTGATATTAGAAACCTTTACAGGTTTTGTAGCAGTTGTTGTTGTATTATTACCAAGTTGTCCCCAGTTATTATAACCCCATGAATACATTGTTCCGTCTGTTGTAGCAACAAGGACGTGACCTTCACCTGCCGCAACAGCTGTTATATTCTTTAGGTATTTTTCTGTTGTTGATGACGCGCCTGCCAATACCTGAGTCGGAACAGGTCTTGTCATTGTATCGCCAATACCAAGTTGATAGCTTGTATTTAGACCCCATGTCCAAACTGTTCCGTCTGCCTTTAGAGCAACGCTGAATGATTTACCTGCGGCAATATCAATAACATCTTGGATATACCAATCGTCATTTGTTGCGGCACTTTCACCTCTGTATACCTTTTGAGCCGCATAAATTCCATCAGTTGTATCATTGTCATGGAACTTTTCATTTGTTGATGATGTATCGCCGTTACCAAGTTGTCCGTTTGAGTTGTTACCCCATGCGTATACATAACCGTCAGTTGAAAGTGCCAATACATGATTTTCACCGACTGCTATTCTTGCGATATTTGAAAGGTCTACAAGTACACCTGTAGATGTTTTTTCTTGAACTCTTACAGGTGTGCGGTTTACTTCGTCTTTATCAGAAGTACCGTTACCAATCATTCCGTTTTCGTTATTACCCCATGCGTATACATAACCGTCAGTTGTTACAGCATATGCTGTATTAATACCTGCCGCTACATACTTAGCTTTCACTCCTTCAGGAAGTGAAACTTGTACAGGATATGTTGTATTTTCTGTAAGTCCGTTGCCAAGTTGTCCCTTTTCGTTTGAACCCCATGTCCAAACTTCACCGTTATCCAACAATGCAACCGCAAACTCACTGCCACCGGCAACCATAGGTGTGGCTGTTCTTCCGGCTTGTGTTACTGTTACACTGATTTCAGATGTTATACCTGAATCATGTGTAATTGTAATTATAGCTGTACCTGTGTGTGTACCGGCTGTAATTACACCGTTTACAACAGTTGCAACATTTTCATTGTTTGAATGATATGTAAATGTTCCGTCAAGCGGTTCATGTGTATCATCATTTTCAAGATTGAAACCGTACATATGATGATGTTTATATGAATCAATCTCGATTGTTGCACCTGTTTCTATCGTTGTTAGGTAATTTATCTTATTTCCTTCAGCGTCAAAGAATTCAATCAAATCTTCTGCGCGTTCACCTGTATAAGCAGGTGTGCTTACATCATAAGTTGATGATGTACCGTCAAATTTACCTAACTGCCATTCTGTGTTTCTGCTCCATGTGTATACATAACCGTCATCAAGTTCTGCAACAGTATTATTTGTACCTGCCGCTACGTTACTTACGAACTTGATATAGCTTTCATCATTATTAGTCTGACCCTTTAGTACCTTTTGAGGCAATGTCTGATTTAATGAATTATTAATACCAAGTTGTCTTTGACCGTTATAACCCCAACCGTACAAATAACCTTCTTCATTAATTGCAAATGATTGATTATTCTTTGCAGAAATTGCAGTTATATTCTTTAATCTGCCTGTTGTATTACCTGTGCTTTGATCTGCCTTTGAAATATCTCTTACTTGTAGAGGAAGATAATGTCTTTCGTTATTATCTGTTGTCCAGTCACCGTTCTGACCGTATGTGTTATCACCCCATGCCCAGACATAGCCTGTCTTTGTAAGAGCTAAAGCATGATTTGCACCGGCTGAAATCATTACTATATTAATTAAGTAATCACTGCCTGCCGGAGCTACATTTGTTTCTTCTTCCGGACTTTCGCCACGAAGAACTTGAATTGGAGTCGGTTTATTTACACGAGTACCGTCACCAAGTTGTCCCTTGCTATTGTCACCCCATGTATAAACTGTTCCGTCATTCTTCAATGCCATTGCAAATGCTTGACCGGCTGAAATTGAAACTATGTCATTCAAGTAATAATCATTATTATCAGGATCATATGCGTTTGTACCACTTCTGCCGGCTAAAACCTTAACTGCATATGCACTGTCAGTTGTAGTACCGTCACCAAGTTGTCCTGATTTATTGCTACCCCAAGCATATATACTACCGTCTTCAAGTAGTGCCATTGAGAAATCATCACCTGCGGCAATGTTCTTTACGCCTGTAAGTGTAGTTGTTTCGTCAATCATTACAGGTACAACTATACTTTCAGTAGTTCCTGTCGCACCGTTACCAAGTTGACCCTTACTATTATCGCCGACTGCATATACGACGCCGTTAGCAAGTATTAGCAAGTGATTATTTCCTGCCGCAATAGCAGTAGCTGCATTATTGCCACCAAATGTACTTGCACTGTCATCTCTTCCGTTTTGGAATTTAACCTGAATTGGATAGCCTCTTGTTATCTTAGTACCGTCACCAAGTTGTCCGTATGTATTATCGCCCCATGTCCAAACTGTTCCATCTGCCTTTAGAGCCGCATGGAAGTTTGTACCTGCTGTAAGCGATGATGCAACGATGCTTTCCATCTTATCGCCCTTAACAGTAACATTAATTGTTCCGACATATCCGTTTCTGCTGTTTCTAAATGTAATTACTGTTGTACCGAACGTGTTACCTGTCGGCATTACAGTTGCAGTATTTCCGTTTGCAGAAACTGTAGCGATATTTGGAATTGACGAGCTGTATTGAATGTTTGCAATATCTTCTGACGCAATCTTTTGCTTATCAGCTTTATTGAACAAATTGAAACCAACCATATACTGTTCATATATTTCAGACATATCAATTTCAATTTTACCAGTCTTGTCTATTACAACGCTTGACGGTAATGGTGATATTGTATCACCTGTTGAATTTTCATCAGTATATACTATTGCCTTTTGGAATGACAATGTATTTGAATTTGTATTACCTACTTGTACCGGTGTCTTTGCCAAATCGACAGTTACTGTACCAAGTTGACCTGAAGTATTATCACCCCATGCCCATACATAACCGTCATCTCTGATTATTACGGTATGGTTTGCACCCATTGCCGCACCGATTACGTTCTTTAGATATGGATCTTCGTCTTGATTGAATGTATCTCCCTTCCATACCTTTACAGGAGCAAATCTGTCTATCTTTGAATCAACGCCAAGTTGACCCTTTTCATCTCCGCCCCATGTATATACTTCATAATTATTTGTTATAACCAGTGTTTGGTTTCCACCTGCTGTTACTCCAAGAATATTTGATAAGTATTCATCGCTGTTTGCATCAACAGTCGAATCCTTACCTGCCGCTTCGCCGGCAACAACAAGCATAGGTGTTACTGATTCTGTTACAGTCTTATCATCTATACCAAGTTGACCCTTTGAGTTGTAACCCCAAGCATATACTTTTGTAACAGTTGTTCCGTCTGCAAGTGTTTCTTCTGTTACAGCTACACTGTGTGCACTGCCTGCAGCAACATATTTTACATTTGACAAACCTTCTACAACTGCCGGAGTTGCGTCATAATCTGCACTTGCAGTTGTTGCTTGTAGTGCAGTATCTGCGTCGTCGCCGTCGGCATCGGCATCACTTGAATCATCGTCCGATGTTCCGCCGCTACTTCCCGAACCGCCACCGGAAGATACCGTTCTACCAAGCTGTTTATGCAAGTTCGCACCCCATGTCCATACTTTTCCGTTTGTATCCACTGCAAGATTATGGCTATCGCCTGCGGCTATTGATCTAATATCTTTAAGCGCACTAATCTTAGTAAATGATGCAGTAGAAGGAGCTATAACATCATTGCCAAGTTGACCTTGTGAGTTATCAACACCGTAAGAGAATACATCGCCGTGAGTTGTAAGTACAAGTACATAATTTGAACCTGATACTATATCTTCGATTTCATCGCCGATTGTATTTTCTACTTCTACCGGTGACGTCATATCTGATCCGCCGGAAATTGATACACCCCATGTATATATCTTACCGTTTTTATCTACGGCAAATACATAGTCGTCACCTGCTGCCAATCTTACTATATCTTTAATCGGATTTCCGTCTTCATCAAGGACTTGTACAGGATATTTCTTGCTCAATAATGTACCGTCACCAAGTTGACCGTGAGAATTGTCACCCCATGTCCACAAAGTTCCGTTTTCTTTTAAAGCAATAGAGAAGTTCTTGCCTACTGCTACTTTTGAACCTGAAGGCCATACTGTGTCACCCTTAACAGTTACAGTTACGAATGCTTTATATCCGTTAGCCTTATTTTCAATAGTTACGATTGTAGGTCCTGCCTTTGTCGGTGATGTTGTATGAAGTTCATCAATTCCGCTTGCAAAGTTGCCGATTGAAGTATCTGAAGATGTAAATTCAATCTGACTCTTATCGTCAATAGGTGTAAGAATATCGTCTTCATACAAGTTAAAGCCGACCATTCTCTTATTCATAATTTGATCTCTGTTGAAATCAACATATTGATCTTCTGTAATTTCAAGATAATCAGGTGTTACATATGATTCATCAACACTGTTATCTGAATTTTCTTTGATTTCAACATTTTGAAGTTCAAGAGTATCTACTTCTTCCTTGCTTACATGAACAGGAATGTATGATTTAATTGTTGTGTTATCACCAAGTTGACCGTAACCGTTTGCACCTGTTGTATAAACGCTACCGTCTTGTTTCATAATTGTCAAGTGCTGTGAACCGTAATCTGCAACAAATGCGTCGTCAAATAATAGCAAATCACCAACATCTGATCTTACTGAATCATGAACTCTTGTAGGAGTAGATTTATTTATAACACTGTCTATACCCAACTGACCACTGCCGTTATTACCGACTGTATAAATCAAATTGTCATTTACATCTGTTCCGCCGATAAACGCACTACTGTTACCACCGGCTGAAATGTTATAAATACTATTGCCATCTACGTCAACATACTTAGGTGATGTAACATCGCCGCTGTCTATACCAAGCTGACCGTTACTGTTATCACCTGTTGCATATGTGTTATAATCTTTTGAACGGATTAGAGTATGAGCCTTACCGGCTGATACTTGAACAGCATCATACATAAATTCATCATCATATGCCGATACCATATCTCTGTCACCGCGTTGTACTTTTATAGGTGCATACGCATATGCTTTACCATCGTAATTGCTAAATCTCTTTGATGTATTCGGTTCAATACCAAGTTGACCTTCTGAATCGTCACCCCAAGCATATACACTGCCGTTATCAGCTATTGCTACTGCGTGATTATCACCGGCATCAATAGATACGATATTGCTCAAACGATTTGTAGATTGTGTATTTCTTGTAGAATTTGTTCTGTCTGCATTTAGAACAAACGGATCATCACTTGCCATAGCACCTGCTACAACATATGAAGGTACACCCATATTATCTGTAACAGATCTGTAGTTTAGACCAAGTTTGCTGTTTGTATTTGTACCCCATGCAAGAACATGACCATTCTTATCAAGTGCAAGAGCATAGTCTTTACCCGCACTAATCTCTAAGATACCTGACAAGTATTCTTCTACAACCGGTTCAGGATCAGTTGTTTCGTCTCCTGTTGAACTTGCCTGTGTTGCTACAGTTTCTGATGTATAAGTATCCGCTACACCTCGTACAACACGCTGAGGATAATATGCATTATGGCTTGATGTATTATTATCACCAAGTTTACCGTTGCTACCGTTACCCCATGTGTATACTGCACCGTCAGCTGACAATGCCATTGCAAAATTATCACCGGCTACAATAGAAATAATATTACTTAATGTTCCTAAGCCGTTTGTATCTGCAACTTGTAGCGGTTCTGCCCAAGATGAAATTCTGCTCATAGAATTTGAAGCAGTTGAAAGTTTTTCAACTTTACCGTCTGCGTCAAGAGTTGTGTAACCTATACCCAACTGTCCTGATGAGTTATTACCCCAAGTCCATACACTACCGTCTGACTTAAGTGCAACTGTAAAGTCTAATCCTGATGCAATCATAGGAACTGCAATCTTTGTATATCTGTCACTTACATTATAGACGTCTGCAACAATAAGACCTCTGTAACCTGTATTATTATCTGTTACAGTGATTACTACTTTACCATAATTTCCGTTACCTACCGGTGTTATTGTTCCGTTTGAATCAACCGTTGCAATTCTCGGATCTGATGATTCAAATGAATAATCTCCGCTTGCATCTCTAAAGTCGCTGTCATCGTGCAAGTTAAAGCCTGCAACATATTTTAGGTTGATATTGTCTATTGTATATGTTGAATTTTCAGGTATTCTGATATGTCCGCCTTCAATGTTATCAAAATTAAGTGCATAATAATCTACCGGTCCTACCAAATGAGCACCTGTATAATCATAATTTACAAAGTCACCTAACGAACCTGATGAATTAGTACCAAATGCCCATACTGTACCGTCTGACTTGATAGCAGTTGTTACAGTGTTTCCAAGTGATACTGCTGTTATGTTACTTAGATAATCACCAGTTTCGTGTATATTATGACCTTTTACTACACGAGTAGCCGATGATTTAGTTGTAGCCGAGTCGTCACCAAGTTGCTTTGATGCGTTATTACCCCACATATATAGGTTTGAGCCTCTTGTTACTGTAGCTGACTGGTTATATCCGGCTGAAACATTCACGGCATTTTCCAAATAATTACCGTCTGAGTCTACTACTCTTACGTAACCATCTGATGAATCTGACGCACCGTTTCCAAGCTGACCGCTTGTTCCAAGACCTGTGCTGTATACAAGTCCGTTATTAACGAGCAATACAGAGTGTTCACTACCCATATCTGCTTCTGCTACATTTTGCATATATGTATTTGTAATTCCGCCATCAAGTGTAATATCATCATCACTTCTGTTTATAACTTGTGAAGGAACTGTCTTGTGATATGCGCTGTTTACCTTTGAATCTGATATATTATCTTTTTCACCCTTATTTGCAGTTAAATTCTCACCATATCCAAGTTGACCGTTATCTGCTTTACCGAATGTAAATACAGTACCGTCACCACGAACAAGTATTGAACTGTCACCACCGGCTGAAATTGATACGATAGAATGAATTTGTGTTGCTCTACCGTTATTCAAATCCATAACAATTACAGGAGTTTCATATTTTGCTACATCTCCGGTATAGTTATAAACACTGTGAGTACCTGATGTTCCATGACCGATCTGACCATAGTTATTCAATCCCCAAGCGTATACTCTGCCGTCTGATGTCAATGCCAAAGAATGTTCTTTTCCGGCTGCGATTGCAATAATGTTAGTGCTGTCATCTGTATCACCTACTATTGATACTTCTGCCGCAACATTTGTTGAGCCACTTCTTCCAAGCTGACCACTACCGTTTGAACCCCATGTCCATACTCTTCCGTTTGCATCAAGTGCCAAAGCATGAGTGTTACCTGCTGCAATACTTACTATATTATCAAGATATATTCTTTCGCCTGTTGAGCTGACGCTCGTTACTACTTGTACCGGATAGTATGACGCACTTGACGTACCGTCACCAAGATTACCTGAACCCCATGTCCATACTGTTCCGTTATCCATAAGTGCAACTGTAAAGCTGCCGCCTGATTTTGTCATAGGGATTGCAACTTTATCATCGCCCGACTTAATTACCTTAACAATAAGTTGACCTTTGTATAAAATAGGTTCGTCAAGAAGTCCTGTGTAAACTCCGTCGTTTACAGGACTGATTTCTTTTTCAAAACTAATTGTTGTCTGACCGTATATTCCGTTTGTATTTGCACTTACAACACCGTTTGAGTTAACAGTTGCCACATCGCTGTTAGATGTGTTGTATGTCACTCCGTCATTTGCATTTATAACATCACTGTATGCGTAATGCGCAAATTCAAATCCAGGAATATGTTCATATTTAATTCTTCCTAAATCAAGTGTTTCACCTTCAGTAATTGTTGCAACCAATGGAATACTGTCACCGTCATTGTCAGCTACTGTTAATATATCAGCCGCTCTGTCACCTGACTGTACAGGTATCAAACTGTTAACTCTGTAGTTATTACCAAACTGACCATTTCTGTTTGAACCCCAAGCCCAGATTGTTCCGTTGTGCAACATAGCCGCACTGAAATAAGCACCATTCGTTATTTGAATCGCGTCTTCAATATAATCATTATCAGAGTATACATTTTCTCCCTTTAGCACCTCTGACGGTGTACTTGTACTATCTGTTGTATTGTTACCAAGTTGACCGAATGTGTTATTTCCCCAAGCATATGTACTATGCTTGTATGTATCAGGATCAAGTGAAAGTGTCATTACAGTATTTCCACCGGCTGATACAGCTGTTACGTTTTCAAGAGTTGTTTCTCTTGTTGGTGCAGATACACTGTTTACAGTTGCATTATCTGATACTACCTTACCCCAAACATATACATAACCTTGATTATTGTATTGTTTTGTATCCTTTGTTGTATCATCAACAGTGATATTTCTTGCAAGTGCTATAACTGTAGTTTCATCAAGATTTATTTGTGTTCCTATAGCTCTTTTGTTTCTTTCTTTATTATTCGCACCTACTTGTATATCTACGATATTCTTTAAATACTTGTCTGCAGAATATCCGTCACCCTTATAAACTTGAAGTGGGTAACCTCTGCGTGTATCGTTGTTTACATTTGTTTCATTGGCAAGAACACCGTACATATTGCTGCCCCATGACCAAACTGTTCCGTCTGCCTTAACAACATATACACTGTCACCATCTGTTCTTACAGATACTGCATTATTTAGATATCCGCCTGCATAAGGACCTACAACCTGTACTGCATTTTCTTTACCGTACTCTGTCCATAGATACCATGTATAATCAAGAGATGTCCAGTTGTATGCCTGTTTTCTACGTGTAGTTGACGGCACATATTCATCATATTCCCAGTGTCCAGGAATAGTGAAATCTACATATCTATCTGTTGCTATTGTTTGAGTTACAGAATACATTGAGTCATACTTATTAATACCAAGTTTACCAGCGGGACCGTTATTTCCCCATGACCAAACTGTTCCGTCTGCCTTAACCGCATATGAAACATCATCGCCGGCAGCTATTGATATTACATCTGTAAGATTTTGAGTATTATCGCTGTCAAGCTTAACAAGTTTAGGAGTTACAATACCATATCTTCTTTCCTGGTTTGCATCGCCTACAACAGATTCATAACTACTCTTATGATAACCTGTTCTTGTTACGATATTATTCTGGTAATAATCTCCCCAAACGATATTATTAACTTCTGTATAACCCCAAATGTATACTTCACCGTTTTCTGTAAGTGCCAACGAGTGACGTTTACCTGCGGCTATTGATTTAATCTTAACATCGCTTGGAATGTTTACTTTTACAGGATATAAGAAATCATTTCTCTTTTCGTCACCGTCAGCCGGATAACTGTTATGTGTATCATTACTTCTTATACCATTTCCAAGTTGACCATATGTATTATTACCCCATGCCCAAACTGTTCCGTCACTCATAAGTGCAAGAGTATGGTGATCGCCTGAAACAATCATCGGAGTTACTTCTGTGTTAACCTCTTTTACCGCCACTTCAAGCACACCTACAAAGTTTGTAGATGTATTATATAATGTAATAAATGTATTTGTATATCTATGTTCGCTGTTCGGACGAATTGTTATTATATTATTATTGTCCTCAGCTGAAACTATAGATGTATCTATTGACGTTGCTGTTATTCTATCAAGAACTGTCTGTTCATCAACGTCAGTATTATATGCTTGAACAGCTGTACTATGTCTGTCGTTGTTGTTATAAATCAAGTTAAAGCCTACCATATGATAGTCATATATATCAGACTTATTTATTTCAAGATATTGATTCTTTGATAGAGTAATCTTTTGTGGTAATGGGTTGTAATTAGCGGCATTGACATCATCATTATAAACTTCTGTTGCTACACCGTCTGTATACAATGTTGCTACACCGATAGCTTCACGTCTGTCTTCACGAAGACCTGTCTGTACAGGTTCAGTTCTTTCAACTGATGAAAAATCACCTACATTATATGTAGAGTTTTTACCCCATGAATATACACTACCATCGTATCTGACTACAGATGTACCCATATCACCGATTGTTGCGGAAGTAATCCAACCGATTCTGTCTGTTGCATCATCGCTATAGAAACTTTCGCCTCGTTTTGTATACTTAGCAGTAAGTGAATTTGCTGTTGAACCTACACCTGTTGTATTATTTGCACCACTGCCCCATGAATACAAGTAACCATCTCTGCCAACTGCCATTGATGAATTTACTCCGGCATTAACATTAACTATTCCGTCAAGATTTTGCATATTCTCACCGTCATAGCTGATTAAAACTCTCTTCGGAGAATTTGCATTATAATTGTTGGCATTATCTATTGAATCATTTGTAGTTATTGTATTATTACCAAGTTGACCGTTTGCATTTCTACCCCAAGCATATACACTGCTGTCATCTGACAATGCAATATTGTGATATGCTCCTGCAGAAATCTTAACGATATTTCTCAAATATGCAGTGCTACTTGCACTTTCGCCATTTACAGCTTGTGTAGGTGCAAGAGCCTCTGTAAAGAATCCCTTACCAATTTGACCGTAGCTACCGCTACCCCAACTGAATACATTACCATCTCTTCTCAATGCTGAAATGAATGTATCACCGATTGTAATATCAATAAAGTCATTAAGCGCACCGTCTGCGTTATCACCGGCACTTGCTCCCTTTACTGTGAATGAAGCATATTGACTGTATTTTGAATTTTTAGCCTCGATACCTCTCTGACCGTATGTGTTATCACCCCATACATATACAACACCATCTTGCGCCAAAGCGGCTGAGTTTCTTGCACCGGCTGCAACTCTTTCTACACCTGAAAGTATTTCTGTTGAGCTTGTTTTTACAAGTGTTGGTGTGTACGCAGTAGATGTACCGCCTATACCAAGCTTACCATTTGCATTGTTACCCAAAGCCCAAACTTGACCGTCTATATCAACTGCAAGCATATGAGTCGGACCTGCCGCAATGTGTTTAATATTTTCAAGATATGTTGTTGAGTCTTTGCCTGCATTCTTAACTACTCTTACAGGTGATGTTCTGTTTACCATTGATGCTGTACTTCCATCATACGTATTACCCCATGTCCAAACAGTACCGTCTGCCTTTAGTGCATATACGCCACTGTTTGTTGCGGCAACAACCGGAACTGTTATTCCGTCATTTGGTTTTACCAATACAGTAAACATACCATAGTAACCTGTTACATCATTTCTTGCACTGATAACTGCCTCACCGTAACGTCTTGCATGATTTGCAGTTACTCTTACAACATTAGATGCAACATCCTTTTCAACCTTAGCTATATCTTTATTTGATGTGCTGAATGTAAGGTTGTCAAAATCTGTTGTAGGATGTGGATTAACGTCACTCAATAAGTTAAATCCAAGGTATTCTTTATCAATCATACCGTTATCACCTTGAAGAGTAACTTCAAGTGTGCCGTCATTATTGATATAAATGTAGTTTGGCATATTATCGTATTCAACTACATCTGTACCTTCTGTTTTTACGCCATGTTGGAATGCAAATATTTTTGCCGGGCTTTCACCCATAAATATTGGGTGAACAATATTATTAGAGAATTGTCCTACTCCATAATATCCCCAACCGTATACACTACCATCATAACGCAATGCCATTGCATCTCTTTCACCTGCATATACCCTTGTAATATTTGTAAGCTCAGTTGTTCCATCCAACGTAGCTGTTTCACCGGCAACTACACGAGTGGCAACTGAATAGTATCCGCCTGTAGTTTCATTACCAAGCTGACCGTTTGCATTTGTACCCCATGTGTATACATCACCGTTACCGTTGACAGCATAGTTGTGACTTCCTGCCGCTGATACGTAAACTATGTTATCTAAGTTTCCGTTAGCAGATACAACTTGTACAGGAGAAGTTTCCTTAACAGATGTTGCACCGTTACCAAGTTGACCGTTTCTGTTTGCTCCCCATGAATATACTTCGCCATCTCTTGTTGTGATTACAGCGTGATCTGTTGCCATATCAACATAAAGCGCATCTCTGAAATATGTTACATAAGGATTCTTTGCACCACTTAATAATTGCATTGGCATTGACGCATTATCTGATAAACCATCACCAAGTTGACCGTTATCATTATTACCCCAAGCATATGCGTATCCGTCGTTTCTTACAGCGATAGATGAGTTACCGCCTGCTGAAATCTCTGAAATTGAATTCAAGTAGCCTATGCCTTCAAGACCTACTACCTTTGTAGGTTCTGTTATGTAAAGATTTTCCTGCGAAGGAATGTATGTATAGCATGTTTCTGCATCATATTCTTCATGCCATTCAGAGTCGCCTTCTACAACTCCTTCAGCATTTGTATATCCGTTTGTTGTAAAACCAAATTGAATTTGTTCAAACTTAACATCTGTATTTGCACCGATTTGTCCCTTATTATTTAGGCCCCATGCCCATACATTGCCATTCTTATCCAATGCAAGAGTATGTCCGCCGCTTGTATTGTCATTTAACAAATCAAGTTTTTCAGCATCTTTGTCAAGATTTGAGTTCACACCTGTTGCGGCTGAAATTGCTACTATATTTTTAAGGTTAATCTTCTGCGGCGACAATACATTGTTATTGTCTTGAACTCTCTTATATTTTATATGTTTGTGATCTCTGTAATACTGTGCGTCAAGCGGTGTATCTGCCGGCCAACAACAGTTACCCCATACATCTTCGGTAGAAATAATTTCTTCATGATATTCATTACAATTACCGTCACCCAACTGACCATATTCATTCCAACCCCATGTATATACTTCACCTGTTGTTGAAAGTGCAACTGAGAATTTATTTCCGGCTGCAACTGCCATAAACTTAACTTCACTGCCATCACTGTTATGTGGGAATGAAACTTTTGCCGGATATTCTGTGTCGTTTGTATCGCCGTTACCAAGCTGACCTTTATCGTTTTTACCCCATGCCCAAACTGTACCGTCTGATTTTAAAGTAAGAATGTGGTCTGTACCGGCTGATACCATAGGTATAACTAATTTTTCTGTTTGCTTTACGCCAAGTTTGAATATACCTGAATATTCTGAGAATGACTTTTGTTCAACAAGCATTGAAACTTCACCGTAACGATTATTTTCGTTCGGTATAATACGCCATCCGTCAGTTTCTTCTACAACTGTTGCAATTCCCAAATCCATTGTTCTGAAATCGTAATTTGTTGCAGGCATAGGTGTAAGTACGCCTTCATCATCAAGGATAAGGTTAAATCCACCTTCAAATTTTTCATTTACTGATGTTATTTTTAATGTTTTGTCATAGTCAAGGAATGTGTAAAGTGTATCTTCTGTAACTTGATCATATTCGTTGCCTTCGCTGTCAAGGATAGTGCCTTCAGTAACAGAAAGTGTCTTTACAAGTTTTTCACCTGTTTGTACTGCCGCATTATGCTGAGCATTTGTAAAGTCACCAAGTTGACCTTCTTCATTACGTCCCCATGACCATACACTACCGTCTTTCTTTAATAGTGTAACGTGTGCATTACCCGCTGAAACAGTTAACGCGTCACGGAAATATAAATCATCTGTACTTGTTGAATCACCTGATGCAATTTGCTGTGGTACAAGATAGCTTGTTTGTTTGTCTGCGCCCGAAACCAACGCACCCAAACCAACTTGACCTTCTGCGTCAAGTCCCCATGCGTATACTGTACCTGATTTTGTTACAACAACAGTATGTTCGCCACCGGCTGAAATTTCGATTGCAAGTTGATCACTGCCGTCCATCCATTGATTTCTTACACGAACCGGGGTTGTTGAATTATTTGTTGTTCCGTTTCCAAGTTGACCGTTAGTATTTTTACCCCATGTATAAACTTCATTTCTGTTGTTTATAACAGCTGAGTGTTCACTACCGGCTGAAATCTTGATTATATTTTCCAAGTACCATGTGTCAGTATCTGATTCACCTTTCCATACTTGTGCAGGAGTATAAACATCTGATGATATAACTGTGCCAAGTTTATCGTTTGATACTGCACCCCATGCAAAGACTGTACCGTCATTTCTTAATGCAAGAGAATATGCGTTTCCTGCCTCGATTGCAATAATGTTGCTCAAATATTCACGATCAGATGCACTGTCACCCTTTAAAACTCTTGTAGGATAAATAACGTCTTCACCGGCATAGCCGATACCAAGCTGACCGTGTTCGTTACCGCCCCATGCATATACATAACCGTCTTTTGTAAGTGCAAGAGAGTGTGTATCGCCTGCAGCTACTGATATTACGTCTGAAAGAATTGATTCATACTCATCCTCATATACATAATATGCTTTACTTCTGTTTTCTTTGTTCATACTGCCAAGCTGACCATGTTCGTTATCGCCCCATGACATAACTTCCATTGATTCAGTAACCATTAATACATGTGTGTCGCTTGCTGAAATGTCACGGATACCAAGCATTGTTGAATCTCCGCCAAATTGAACGGCTACAGGAGATGCTTTGCTCTTATCAGTTCCGTCGCCAAGTTGATTTTGAGTATTTTCGCCCCATGCGTATACTTTACCCGAAACTTGAAGTGCAACAGAGAAATTCTTGCCGGCATAAACTTTTGGTGCGGCAATTCTTCCGTCTACATATACATCAATTATACCTGTCCATACAGTTTTACCGACTGTATTTACAGCACGAACTGTTGTAGAACCGTATTGTCCCGACGGAACAAACTCTGTTCCGTTAACTTGTATTATATTTTCATTGTCAGAAACAAAAGTAACTTCGCTTGACGCGTCATGCTCTCTCTGAACTTCCACATATTCTGTCAAGCTAAATCCCGGATGAACTGTTCTTATAGCTCTTGTCGGATTAACTACATATTTTTCTTTTTGTGAAATAGTAATTTTTGACGGAGCAAGGAAGAATTCACTACTTCCGTCATAGTCTTCTTTTACGTTACCTTGATCTGTTATAATTTGACCTATTTCAAACCTATAGTTTTCTGCTGATTTTTCACCTGTGTATACCGGATAATTAAATGATGAGAAACCTGAATTACCGATTTCGCCATAGTCACCGATACCCCATGCAGCAATATTACCGCTATTGCTCATAGCAACACTAAAGTTTTTACCTGCGGCTATCAAACTTATATCGCCAAGTGATGCTAAACCTGTTACAGTTCCGGTTTCGCCTGCTACTACGCCGTTAGCTCTGTCGTATACTGTAAATGCGCCGTTATCATCTATAACTTTACCCCATACAGCTACGTTACCGTCATAGTCGATACTTAGCATATGTTCAAAACCTACAGAAATTGCCATTACATTTGTAAGTTCATAGTTAGGGTCATATTGATATGTTGTATATACTTTGCGTGGTGCACTTGCATAATCTGCTGATAGTGTATAATCACCTAATTGTTGTGAAGTATTATCACCCCAAGCATATACTCTTGAATTTCTGTCAATTACTGCAGTGTTATTAGCCTTAGCAGAAATTTGAGAAATGTTTTCAAGATAGTAACCGTTACCGTAACTGTCACCCTTGAATACTTGAATTGGGTATTCTCTATCTTCAGTTGTCATATCACCAAGTTGACCACGATCATTTCTACCCCATGCCCAAACACTACCGTCACGTTTTAACGCAACTGTATGATATGAACCGGCTTTTACTGAAATAATATCTGTTAAATATCCACCGCCGTTAAAGCCTTTTACTTGATTAGGAATATATGAACCATTTTCACCTGTACCAAGTTGTCCGTATGTATTATCGCCCCATGTGTAAACAGTATCATTATTTAAAACAATTACAGTATGGTTCTTACCTGCGGCGATGTCTGTAATTTCTGTGAAATCAACGCCATCAGTCAAATCGACTTCTACAGGTAGAGATCTTGAATCCTCAATAGCTGTACCGTCTTCTGTTGTTTCGTTATTTATTTCCACACCAAGCTGACCTGAAGTATTATCACCCCAAGCATACAATAAACCATCATTTCTTAGTGCAAGCACAAATCTTTCACCGGCTGCTATTCTCTTTATGTCTGAAATATAATCACGAACACCTGTTTCTTCGTCTATCGACAATGTTACTTGAACCGGATACGCTCTGTTGATATATGTACCATCACCAAGTTGACCGTAATTATTTATACCCCAAGTCCATACACTACCGTCACCTTTTAGTGCAACAGTAAAGTCCTCACCTGTTGCAACCATCGGGGCGTAAAGTTGACCTTCCGGTCTTAGTGTTAGCATTACATTCTTTGTATAATCACCTACTTTAATTGTTAGTGTTGTTGTTCCGAATTTATGGTTTTGGTTCGGAGTTATAACAACATATGTAGTTCCGTCTGCTGCTGTTTCAACATCCAAAGTAAATAGTTTTGGATTTAGCAATGAGAAATTGCTCTTATCAACACCGGTAAGTTTAATAAGGTTTAGTCCTTGCGCGTCGAACAAGTTAAAGTTACCGTATATATTTGAATAGATTTCATTTACATTTATCTTTAAAACGTCATAACTGCTACTATTCCTATAAATCATACTTAATTCTGACGGAAGTACATTTTTATAAGTTGTAGTATCAACAGTACCGTCATATTTTGCAAGAATTGTTTCTTTAACAACAAGACTGTTAGATTCCTTTTCACCTACTTGTGTAGGATATACTTTATTTCCCTTTGAATAATCACCGATATGTCCGTTGTTATTTGAACCCCAAGCGTACACTTTACCGCTTGACTTGACAGCCATTGAAAAATCTTTACCGGCACCAAGAAGGTACACTTCACCAAATTGTTCGTGTGCCAAAGTTTCTCCATTTTTAACTTCAACAGGAATCGGAGATGATGTTGTTGTTATATTACCTACACCAAGTTGTCCGTTACTGTTTGAACCCCAAGCATACACTTCATCATCTTTTGTAAGTGCAAGCATATGTTCATTACCTACAGCAACACTGCGTACATCGTCCAAATCAACCTTTACAGGTGAATTTACAAAATTGTCTTCTTTTGACGCACCAAGTTGTCCACTATTATTTGAACCCCAAGTATATACTACATTTGCAAGTTCATTTGAAACAGCTCCGCTTTCATCACTTGTTGTCTTATTTTCTTGTATAATTGCAGCCGCACTGTTACCGCCAATAGCAACGTCAACTGCATTATGAATAAATGTATCATTTTCGGATACATATTCACCGTTCCATACCTGTACAGGTACATTTTTCTGAGTTCCGTCTGACACATTACCAAGCTGACCAACAGTGTTGTCACCCCATACAAATATGTCGCCGTTTCTCTTCAATACTGCCGCAAAATTATCACTGGCAGTAACTTTGATAACATCTTCAAGTACAGCTGAACTACTTGCACTTGCGCCCTTAACAACTGATTTTGGTACATTTGAATTTGAAGTAGCACCGTTGCCTAATTGACCTCTGCTACTTGTACCCCAAGAATATACGCTACCTGAAGTTGTCAATGCAAATGCAAAATCTTTTCCGGCAGCCACATTTATAAATTTAACATCTTGTGAATTTGCCTGTACACTAAGCATTTGAGGGGTTGCCGAATAAGCCTCGCCGATGTCGCCTCTGCCAAGCTGTCCATTTTCGTTATTACCCCATGTCCATATATTTCCGTCTACATCAAGTGCAACTACAAAGTCATCACCTGCCGCAATAGTTGTCATTTGAGGAATACCAACTAAAGCTTGTGGAATTGGTCTGTATGTTGTTGCAGTATCTATACCAAGTTGACCGATTGAATTTTTACCCCAAGTATATACAAGTCCGCTTGCAGAAAGTGCAACGGCAAAGTCTACACCTGAGTCAACTTTAGGAAGTGCAATACTTTCTGTTACGTTTACAATTATTGAACCGATATAATTTGTATCAGTATTTCTTAATATAATTGTAGCTTTACCTATTTTATTAGTTGCTGATACAACTCCCAATTGATTAATTAATGCAACTGTATCATCAGAAGTTGCAAATTCAATCTTTGTAGAATCAGCTGTCTTTGATTCTGTAACGCTCTTTAGCATATTGAAACCGCTTAGGTATTTTTCAATCGTTTCTGCGGCGTCAATTTCCAAAGAACCATTGTTTTCTATTGTAATTTCTACCGGCACGTCATTTCCGGTGTACTCTTTTGCAACTGAACCGTCTGCTTTCTTCGCAGTAATTTTTTGCATCATAAGCACACGTGCTTCTCTGTCACCGGTTAAAACAGGAGTACGTCTTGTTTCATTTGAAATATCACCGATTTGTCCGCTTTCATTCAAACCCCACGAATATACATATCCATCGTCCTTGATTACAACAGTATGTGAACCGCCTGTACTTAAACCGATTACGTTAATCAAATAATCGTCTGTACTATCAACAGTTATACCTTTATTTACACGAGTCGGTGTCGCATTTCTTGATATATCGTTATTAGCATCTTTGATACCAAGTTGACCGTATTCATTATCACCCCATGTCAAAACGGCAGTGTCTTCACTTCCGTCAAGAGTTGTCATAATTGCAGAATGTTGTCCGCCGGCAGCTATAGTTTTGATTTTTCCCGAAATTGTTATTTTTTCAGGAACAGGAACTATATCCTTTGTGCTTGAAGCAAGTTGTCTGCGATCATTTGCACCCCACGCATATAATGAGTTGTCAAATGCAAGTGCAAGAACATGATTTGCACCCAATGAAATATCTGTTATATTTTCAAGAGGATTACTATTGTTTGTTATAACTTTGACCGGTTGATTTCTTAATCCATTTACATTAATACCAAGTTGACCATTATCATTATTACCCCATGTAACAACCATACCGTTCGACTTTAATGCCGAGCTGAATTCTTTTCCGGCTGAAATTCTTATAATATTTGACAAATATATGTCACTGCTTGCACTACGACCGCCTAAAACTTTTGTAGCTTTTGTTTTATACTTAGCAAGAGATGTAGTTGAATCATATCCATTGCTACCCACGCCAAGTTGACCGTTACCGTTACTACCAAATGAGTAAACATAACCGTCTTCTGTCAAAACTAATGTATGATTGCCACCTGCCGCGATTGCAGAAATTTTTCCGATTTCTTTTCCGTCTTCTGACACGATTGTAACAGGTACACCACTATCCTTAGTTGTGTAATCTGTTTCTGCCGGTGCTGCCGGTGGACCTTGTTCAATTTGCAATATTGGCAATTTGTCATTTTCATCATACTTATTTGTAAATGACCATACACCACTGCCATCTTCAAAATTCCAACCTGCATATATTGAAGAATCTGTCAAATCAGCATTTGCTAAAGATGCGGCAGCCTCATTACCAACACCTACTACTGTTCCATTATTTGTATATGTGTAAGCAATACCATATTCCACACCTGCCTGAGCATCTGCCGATGACTCTGCCATATTAGACGCAGAAATACCTGCAACACCTGATATGTCAGATGTTCCGCTTACACTTCCTGAATTATAAGCACGGAAAATATTGCCAAGGTTTACGGCTGTAATACCACCGGCATATTTTATGCTTACACTTGTTTCACTGTTTACAACTCTAACATCAGCTCTGTTATATACATTTGAAATCGTGCCGTGTTCACCATTATAAGCAACTAAACCACCACTCAAGTTATATGAAGATATTTGACCTAAAACTATACCCGAATTTGAAACAGTTCCGTCATTAAATCCAACAAGACCTGCTGAAATTGAATATGCCGGCACTGACATGTCATTATCTTCCACCTCTAAAGTGGTATTGCTTACTGAAATACTATTAAGAATTACATTTTGAATTGTACCGTTATTTACAGCAAACATTGCTGATACTGATGTTTTATTATCACCAATATTTGTTCCTGTAGCTGATGAAGATACATTTAGATTGTTTATTCTATATCCGTTACCATCGAAAATACCTGTAAATGGTTTGTCAGCGTCACCTATAGGAGCGAAAGCGCTTGATAGTGTTATATCTTTACCAAGAATAAATTTTCCATCAAGAACTTCGCGTACTTTTTCTAATCCTTCTGCCGCATAAATTGTATAGTAACCTGTATTTTCATCAAATTCAACAGCATCATGAACTTCTTCTTCGTCACCTTCGATTGCTGATTCGATACCGCTTGTACCATTACCAAGTTGACCATACATATTGCCGCCCCATGTATACACTTCACCATTTACACTAAGTGCAACTGCGTGAGTATCTCCGGCAGCTACTGCAACAATATTTTTAAGTACACTGTCGCTTGTTCCGCTTACACCTACTACCTGAACAGGTGAATATTGGCTTGTTCCGTCGCCTTTTGTACCATTACCAAGTTGACCGTTCTTATTTTCACCCCATGTCCAAACAGTACCGTCTGATTTTAATGCAACTGAGAAGTTTTCTCCGGCAGAAACCATTGGTTCTGTATAGAAAGCATCTTCTGAAAGGTCATTTACATGTACAACAAACATTCCTACTACACCTGTAGAAGAAACCGCTTTAATTACAGCAATCCCCTTGGAAACTGCTGTAATTGTAGTTCCGTTTACAGAAACTACACTATCATCTGATGATGAATATGTTATTGATGTTGCTTTCTTAACTTCATCGTCATTGACAATAAGATTAAAGCCTCTAAGTGAAATAATGTTTCCGCCATTAGCTTTAATTGTCTGGTTTTTATTTACAGTTACAGTGTTTGGATTTACTATATCTTTAGTGCCACCATCAGAAGTCGGAACTGTTACAGATAATTGAAGAACATCTTCTGCGCCCGATCCAACCAAAACAGGTACACTGCTATCTTCACGAGATAAGTCACCCAACTGACCGTCACTATTATATCCGAACGCCCAAACATAACCATCTTTTTTCATTACAAATCCACTTTGTGAACCTGCGGCTATTGCCTGACCATTCTCTGAGAAATTGTTATTTGATACGGCAACATTTTTACTTCCGCCTACGCTACCCATACCAAGTTGTCCGTGACGATTATCACCAAAATTATAAACATTGCCTTCTGCATCTATAATTATTGTATTATTACCACCGGCAGCAATTCCTGTTACAGTTGTAATACTATCCTTTTTCTCGTCAACAACGTTGTCTGTTACATCACTTGATGCTAAAGGAGTAACGTCTGACAAAAATTTACTTGTGCTGTTACGTCCAAGTTGACCGTATTCATTTGAACCAACTGTATAAACTTTGCCACCTGTACCGTCAACAGAATATTCCAATAGTACAGAATGGTTTTTACCGGCAGCTATTGCTCCGATATTTGTTATGATTGTACCATCGGCTGACAATTCAGTCGGAACAAGTTGATTCCAAGCCTCATCAGAAGGTTCGCTTGAAACTTCACCATCGCCAACTATAATGTCACTACCCATTTGACCATAATTGTTTGCACCCCATGTCAAAACAACACGATCCATATCAGGTACTTCTGTATTTGCTCCAAGTAAAGCCAATGAATGATTTTCACCGGCAGCTACTGCTACTGCACTGTCTATATATGCACTTGAGCCATCTTCTGCCGACGCGCCCTGGATAACTCTTACAGGTGTTAATTCCTTAGACGTACTTGTAATATCATTTTCATCTCTTGTATTACCAAGCTGAGCATGATTGTTAGCACCCCAAGCATAAACCGCACCTGTTGACAAAGCTACCAACGAGTGCTTACCGCCTGCAGCTATATCATTTGCAAGAGTTATAAAACCGTTAACACTACTATGTTCACCACCAAAAACCTTAACAGGTACATTTTGGTTTGTTGTACTGTTATTACCAAGTTGACCGTTATCGTTCAAGCCCCAAGCCAAAACTGCACCATCACTTGTCATAGCAAGTGCATGATATTTTCCTGCTGCAATCTTAAATACACCACTAAGTTTTTTAGTTGCGTCTACTGCCAAAACCGGAATAGGTCCTTGTGAACTTTCAAAGTTACCGTTACCAAGTTGACCATATGTATTATCACCCCAAGCCCAAACACTACCATCTGATTTCAATGCAATTGTGAAATTTTCACCTGACGCAATCATAGGAGTTGTAAATTCATTAGGTGCTTTAACATGAACTTTTAATATTCCATAGAAACCTTCATTTTCAGCTTTGATTTCTACTATTCCTCTTTCTCCACCATTTTCCAAAGATACCGGTGAAACAGTTTCCCAATTAATCTCAACTGTATCAGCAGATACTCCGGCAATTTTTTCATTTGAAGATGAAAAAATTGTAGCTGAAGTAATATCAAATTTTTGATCGTTTTCTATTAGGTTAAATCCTGACTTATAATATTTTTTAATTTCAGGAATTTCAATTTTTACTTTTTGAGCATCAGTGATTGTTATGATTTCAGGCATTGATTCACTGCTCTCATACTCACCGGCAATTTCATTTGTATCAGCAGACACTACTTTTACATGATCCATTATTAGTGAGTTGCTTGCAGCTGTACCTGTAAGAACCGGCAAATCTACTTTTTCATATTCGTAACCGTTACGTCCGTCACCCAACTGACCTAACATATCAGTACCCCATGAATAAACTTTACCGTCTAATCTCAATGCAGTCATATGGTTTGCGCCGATTGCAATAGCAACTATATTTTCAAGTGAGCTTTCTTCATCTTCAGAATTTGTTGCTCCAGCCATTACATTCATCGGCTCGTTAGTTCTCGATGCAACATTTACATTACCAATCTGACCTTCGTCATTTCTACCCCAAGTATAAACTTTACCATCTGATGTTATTGCAGATGAATTATATCTTGCGGCATTGATGCTGATAACATTTTTTATAGATTCAAGTTTTTCTATTTCACTTGAATTGTTATTGTCATCTTTACCTAATGTATTTTCTTCATTATGACCCCAAACATATACACTTCCTGTATTTGTCAAAATCATTGAATGGAATCTTAATTGTTGTTTACCTTCGTCACCTGATGAACCTGATGAATTAGTACCACCGCCGGCTGCTACATCAAGAACTTGTCCGTCAACACTAAGTTCCATTTTGGAAGGTAATGGTAACACATCTTCTGTTGAAGTGCTTACAAGTAATGAGTCACTGTTTGTTCCCCATACATATAAATTACCATCATTTTTCAATGCAAGTACATGAGAAATGCCTGCCGCTATTTTTATGATGTTTGAAAAATCATTTCCGTCAGCGTCAACCGAAATTCTGTTGCATATACAACGTCACTGTCATATCCATTATTTTCTATTTCATTTCCGCCGTATTGACCGTTACCAAGTTGTCCGTAAATATTTGAACCCCATGAATAAATTTTACCGTCTGCGCTGATAGCATATGAACTAAAATTTCCAGCTGCTACATATTTGATATTTTCAAGCGGAGTATTTGCAGCGGTCAAAACATAAGCCGGATTTGAACCTGTAATTTTATAACCGCTACCTAATTGACCGTTACGGTTAAGACCCCAAGCATAAACTCGTCCGTCACCATTTACTGCAAGTGCATGTGCATCACCGACAGCGATATGTTTGATATTTGTCAACGGTGACAATTTTCCGTTTTCCTTGATTTCAATTTTATACGGAGTATTTTGAGTATCGCCTGTAACTTTCAAGTTACCAAGTTGATGGTCACCTGCAAGACCCCAACCCCAAACTGTACCGTCACTCTTTAATGCCAAAGTGAAACTTCCGTTTGCCACAACCATTGGAACTGCAGTAGGAAGTACGACGTTATTTCTACTTCCATAAACTTCAAGATTGAATATTCTGAACTTACCGCCGATTTGAGCTGTAATTCTTGTACGTCCTTCTTGTACGCCGGTAATTGTAACACCTGATGCGTATGAACCTTCTTGAAGAACTGTTGCCAATCTTGAATCAAGAATTGTCGTGTTTGTTGCTGTAAGTGATGACTGCAATCCTTTGTCCGGTAAAATGTCACCCAAGGTTCTCTTTTCTCCGACACGAATTTCAATCGTATCTATTCCTTCAAGATCGCTTACCGCTGAACCATTGATTATTTCATTTGGATCACTCACCGCTGAAGTTCCACCGCTGTCACTCAAAACTGAAATGTTATAATTTGCAACAAGCTTTTCATTTATTTCTGTTATATCAACTTTTGCTAACGACTCCGAAGTTTCAGATGTCTGTTTCGGCTCGATTGCATACATTGTTGTTGATGAATTGCTTGTTGATGTAACTTCTGTTGTTGATTCAGCCGGTGTGATTGTTTCTGTTGTTTGTGAATTATCATTTGCATTATCGTCTGACGCAAATTCAATAATTTCATCAACATTAATCTTGTCATTTGAATTTACGTTTTCAGTGTTTTCTGAAATTGTTTCATTCTTATTGACTGATTCATTATTTGCTGAGTCAACTGTAACTTCTTTTTCGACAACATTTGTTACTGTTTTTTCAACTTCTTTTCCTGTAACATTTTCAACAGTATCTGACGATGAAGAAGTTGATGTTGATGTCTTTGTTTCTGTGCTCGGCATTTCTGTTGTTGTATAATCTCTTGAAGATGTTGATGTTGAATTATCAACTACCTTTGATGAAATTACATTGCCTTTTTCATCTGTAACAGTTTCTGTTGTTGTTGTTTCTGTTGTTGTTGTTTCTCTTACTGTATATTGAGTTTCGATTGGTGTTTCTTCTTCAACCGTTTCTTCTACTGTTTCATAAACAGTTTCAACAACAGGAGTTGTGATTGTATCTTCGATTGTTTCTGTAACAGTTTCTGTTTCTCCGTTTTCGTTAACTATTTCACGCTCGACCTCACGCTCAACAGTTTCCTCAACGTTCTTAGTTACTTGTTTAGGAACTTGTTTTTCAACAGTCTTTGTAACCGTACCGCCTGTTTGCTCTGTGCTAAGTATTTCTGTTGATACAGTTTGCTTAACAACAGTTTCGCGATTAACATTTTGTGTGCTCTTTTCTTGAACAGTTTCTGTTACTGTTTTTGTTTCAACTGATGTTTCTGTTTTAGTCTGTTTTTCTTCACTATCAGAAGTGCTATTATAATAGGAAGAAACTCTGTCATTTTCGTTTTGATTTTCTGATTTTTCATCATCAGAAGTTGTTGTATTTTCTACATTTTCTGTTGTTTTTTCTTCTGAATTTGATTCATCATTTTTTACTTCATTATTTTCTGTGTTGTTTTCTTCCGATAATTGATTTTCTTCTAACTTTTGTGAAATTTTTTCTGAATCAAATAATTCCAATGATGTACTATTTTTTCGCTCTGTTTCTTCACTGTTATTTTCTTTATTTTCATCACTTAGTTTTGAAAGGTCGTAATCCGAATTTTCTTGTGAAAGACCTTCTTTTTGCATTTCTCTTAGGAATTCTTCTACTTCCGGCGATTCAAACTCTCTCTTTAATTCTTTATTTTCGTTTGTATCGCTTTGCTCACTGCTTGAATTATTATCAAACAGCATAGCTGTACCTTCTGTGTATTCGTCAGGATCCGATTTTAATCCTGCAAAGAATTTTGTTGTTTCTGTACCGCCAATCCATTCAATTTGAGCTGTACTGTTTTTTCCGTCAACAGATGTTGATTTTATAAGCAATATTGTAGGATCTGCAACTCTCCAAACTATCTCGTCATCCTTATTTTCTGCAAGCGACGCTGTAACAGATACAACATCACCCACTTTAGTAAATCCTATCGCTTGCTTATCCAATGTTATAAAATCACTAACTCTGTTTCCGGCAGTAAGCGGATTTTCAGTTATAGAAGTCTCTGAACTGTCATAATCACCATTGTATGAAGAATAACCATTATTATATGAAGTTTCTCGGAAAGAATTTGAGTTGGCAGCATTATTTTGTGATGAACCACTTGTGTTATTTGATGTTTGTTCTTCAGAATTTTCCTGAACACCACTATTAGACGCAGCCCCTGTCTCTTCATTTTGAACAGGTTCTGCGCCTTCTGATTGTTCTGATTCATCCGGGACGGTATTTTCAGTCCCTTCTTTATTATTGTTTCCATCCTTATCTGTATATGATACGGATAAGAACATTCCGTTTTTCACCGCAGCAATTACATCCACTTGCGGTAATGATGTCGATGCCATTGCTGCCAGCAATGCTATTGATATAGCTCTGCTTGTTTTTTTGCCAAGTCTCATTATTTTCTCCCCTAACTTCATGATGTGACTTTATGCAATTTTCATAATAGAATTTGCCTTTATGGTAAAATTACTCAGTTTTATTTTAAGTCATTATGACAAAATAGTCAATAGTTTTTTTCAAAATTGTTTCAAACCGCTTATAATTATGTCAAAAATCATAGTTTTTCGTCTTTTTTGCTCAATATTTTGATTGTTTTACCCTTCTTTGTACCAAATATTGTATTGTGCAAGTTAACCAAAGATTACAAGTACATTACAAGCAAGTAACGGTTCTGAAACATTCTTTAAACGTATGTAACATTTCTACTCAAAATCGATTTCGACAGATTTACAATAATAATACTAAAACCTATTTGTTATCTTTTTTTAATATTATCAAAATAAAAACGACATTTTTACAGTTTTCTTGTCACATTTTGTAATAAAGTTACAAATATTACAGACTCATTTAAAACACTTTGTAAAATCAACGATTTTCTTTTAAAAAACTATTGACAAATGTAGTTTTTTTATATATAATCTGATAAGTTGAGTGTGTCATAAATAATACACTTGACAAAGTACAATTTTTCAGATACGGAGTGTGACAAAACCATGATTGGTGATGCCGAAAGGTCAAAGTTGCAGGTTGGTTATAAACAAGCTGTAAGAGCTTTAAATGAAAACAAAGCCTCTAAAGTCTTTGTTGCCGAAGACTGTGACGACCATATTAAAGACGGAGTAAGCAAAATTGCTATGCAAAGCAATACTCCTGTGTTCTTCATTTCTACAATGAAGGAATTGGGGAATATGTGCAAAATTGAAGTCGGTGCAAGCTGTGCCGTCGTATTAAAGTAGTTTATTACATATCTTAATGATATGCGATAATATATAAAATTTTATGAAAGGAAGTGTAACACGATATGCCTACATTTAATCAATTGGTTAGAACAGGTAGAAAGACATCAAAGAAGAAATCTACTGCTCCAGCTCTTCAAAAGAGTCTAAACTCTCTAAAGAAGAAGACTACTGACAAGAGTTCACCTCAAAAAAGAGGCGTATGTACAGCTGTAAGAACTGCTACACCTAAGAAGCCTAACTCAGCTCTAAGAAAGATTGCCAGAGTTAAGCTTACAAACGGTATCGAAGTAACAGCTTACATTCCGGGTATAGGTCACAACCTACAAGAACATAGCGTTGTGCTTATCAGAGGTGGAAGAGTACGTGACCTTCCTGGTACAAGATACCACATTATCAGAGGTACTCTTGATGCTCAGGGTGTAAACGGACGTCTTCAGTCAAGAAGTAAGTATGGTGCCAAGAAGCCAAAGGAAAAGAAATAATGCCGCGTAATTAACTAATACGCGCATATCACAAGTGCATATCGAGTTATATTATTATATATTCGAATAGCACCACGGGGTTTTGAAAGAATAAACTCCGAGTACCTGTGATGTCATTTGAAAAACAGAAATTTAAAATGTTTTTCACGGTAAAGCTTACAGTCGGAGAATATCGCATTCAAGACGCAGGTAGAATTTGATAAATATCAAGGCACAAAACGCAGGAATACTTTGTGTATTCCGAGTATTTGTAACGCCGATATTTGCAAATTATACCAAGTATTTAATGCGAGATTTGACAGATGTAAGCGAAGAATATGAAGGAGGGAAGTAAAGTGCCAAGAAAAGGTTTTATAGCAAAAAGAGAAGTGCTACCTGATCCGATATACAATAACGTTGTTGTAACAAAGCTTATAAACAACATTATGCTTGACGGTAAAAAGGGTGTTGCTCAGAAAATAGTTTATGATGCATTCAATATCGTAGCAGAAAAGACAGGTAAGGACGCACTTGAAGCATTCCAGGAAGCTATGGATAACATCATGCCGGTTCTTGAAGTAAAAGCAAGACGTGTGGGTGGTGCAACATACCAAGTTCCTATGGAAGTTCGTCCGGAAAGACGCCAAACATTGGGTCTAAGATGGCTTACTCGTTACTCAAGAGAACGTAACGAAAAGACAATGAAGGAAAGACTTGCAAACGAAATCGTTGACGCTATCAACGGTACAGGCGGTTCAGTTAAGAAACGTGAAGATACTCACAAGATGGCTGAAGCTAACAAGGCTTTCGCTCACTACAGATGGTAATTTGTTTTTTAAACAAATCGCTTAACTTTGAAATTTAACTCGAAAATCGCATATAATAGGGGACAGGCACTTTTGCATTGCCCCTATGCGGATTTCGACAGATACACTATTTTTACCTTTGTTGAAAGGAGGAAATTATTTTGGGTAGACAATATTCACTTGAAAATACAAGAAATATCGGTATCATGGCTCATATTGATGCCGGTAAAACTACTACAACAGAAAGAATTCTGTACTACACAGGTATCAACCACAAAATCGGTGAAACACACGATGGCGGTGCTACTATGGACTGGATGGCTCAGGAACAAGAGCGTGGTATTACAATTACTTCAGCTGCTACAACATGTTTCTGGCAACCAAAAGAAGGTCCTTTTAAGGGTATAAAGAACAGAATTAATATCATTGATACCCCTGGACACGTTGACTTTACAGTTGAAGTTCAAAGATCTCTAAGAGTTTTGGACGGTTCAGTAACAGTTATGTGTGCTAAGGGCGGTGTTGAGCCTCAGTCAGAAACTGTTTGGCGTCAAGCTGATGATTATAACGTACCTCGTATGATTTTCGTTAATAAGATGGACATCATGGGTGCTGACTTCTATAATGTTGTAAACATGGTACACGAAAGACTAAACGCTAACGGTGTGCCAATCCAGCTTCCAATCGGTGCCGAAGATACTTTCGTAGGTATCATCGACCTTATGAACATGGACGCTGAAATTTATGATGATGAACTTGGAACAAAGTTCCATAAGGACGCTATTCCGGCTGATATGCAGGAAAAAGCTGAAGAATATCATCAGGCAATGGTTGAAGCAATCTGTGAAACAGATGAAGCTTTACTTGAAAAGTTCCTTAGCGATGAGGAAATTTCAGTTAACGAATTAAAGGCAGCTTTGAGAAAAGCTACTATCAATAATGAAATCGTTCCTATGCTTTGCGGAACAGCTTACAGAAACAAGGGTGTTCAAATGCTTCTTGACGCAGTTATTGAGTACATGCCTTCACCGGTAGATGTACCTGCTATCAAGGGTGTAAATCCTGATACAGACGAAGAGGACGAAAGACCGTCATCAGACGACGCTCCGTTCGCTGCTCTTGCATTCAAGATTGCAACTGACCCATTCGTTGGTAAGATTTGTTTCTTCAGAGTATACTCAGGTACTCTTGAAAAAGGTTCATATGTATTGAACTCATGCAAGGGTAAGAGAGAAAGAATGGGTAGAATTCTACAAATGCACGCTAACCACAGAGAAGACCTTGATATAGTTTACTCAGGTGATATAGCTGCAGCTGTTGGTCTACAAAATACAACAACAGGTGAAACACTTTGTGATGAAAAGCACCCAATTATCCTTGAGTCTATGGACTTCCCTGAACCGGTTATCCGTGTTGCTATCGAGCCTAAGACTAAGGCAGGTCAAGAAAAGATGGGTATCGCTCTTGCAAAACTTGCAGAAGAAGATCCAACATTCAAGACTTACACAGATGAGGAAACAGGTCAAACAATCATCGCAGGTATGGGTGAACTTCACCTTGAAATTATCGTTGACAGACTTCTTCGTGAGTTTAAGGTTGAGGCTAACGTTGGTGAACCTCAGGTTTCTTACAGAGAGGCTATCAGAAAAGCAGTTAATATCGAACATAAATATGCTCGTCAATCAGGTGGTAAAGGTCAGTACGGTCACGTACTTCTTAAACTTGAGCCGCTTGAAGAAGGTGCAGGTTATGAATTCGTTAATGCAATCGTCGGCGGTGCTATTCCTAAGGAATATATCCCTGCTGTTGACGCAGGTATCCAAGGTGCTATGCAGTCTGGTGTACTTGCAGGTTACAACGTAGTTGACGTTAAGGCAACTCTATATGACGGTTCATATCATGAAGTCGACTCATCAGAAATGGCATTTAAGATTGCCGCTTCTATGGCGTTCAAGGAAGGTATGAAGAAGGCTGATCCTGTTATTAAGGAGCCTATCATGCTTGTTAATGTTATCGTTCCTGACGAATACCTTGGTTTCGTTATCGGTGACCTTTCATCAAGACGTGGTATGGTTAAACAGCAAGAATCACGCAGCGGCGGTGTTACTCAGGTAACAGCTGACGTGCCACTTGCAGAAATGTTTGGTTATGCTACAGTTCTTCGTTCAGGTACACAGGGACGTGGACAGTACTCAATGGAGCCTTCACACTACAGCGAAGTTCCGAAGTCTGTTCAAGAAAAGATTATGAACGAACGTGCAAAGAACTAATTGAATTTTATACGGTAAGTAGGATCTTCTCCTACTTTCGCCGTTTAAATTTTAATAATTTATAAATTTATTGAAAAAATACTTGATTTTTTCACCAAAAGATTGTACAATAAGTTTATTAATGTATATAAAATATTTTAAGGAGGAATTTCTACAATGGCAAAAGAGAAATTTGAAAGAACTAAGCCGCATGTTAACATTGGTACTATCGGTCACGTTGACCATGGTAAGACAACTCTAACAGCTGCTATCACAAAGGTATTGGCTCTTAAGGGTCAGGCTCAATTCGAAGCTTACGACATGATCGATAAGGCTCCGGAAGAAAGAGAAAGAGGTATCACTATCTCAACAGCTCACGTTGAGTACGAAACAGACACACGTCACTATGCTCACGTTGACTGCCCGGGACACGCTGACTACGTAAAGAACATGATCACAGGTGCTGCTCAGATGGACGGCGCTATCCTTGTTGTTTCAGCTGCTGACGGTCCAATGCCTCAGACAAGAGAACACATCCTTCTATCAAGACAGGTTGGCGTTCCTTATATCGTTGTATTCATGAACAAGGCTGACCAGGTTGACGATCCTGAACTTATGGAACTTGTTGAAATGGAAATCAGAGAACTTCTTAACGAATATGACTTCCCTGGCGACGATACTCCAATCATTTCAGGTTCAGCTCTTCAGGTACTTGAATGTGATTCAACAGATCCTAACGCTCCTGAATACAAGTGTATTCTTGACCTTATGGACGAAGTTGACAGATATATCCCAACTCCTGAAAGAAAGTCAGACCTTCCATTCCTAATGCCTATCGAAGACATTTTCTCAATCACAGGTCGTGGTACAGTTGCTACAGGTAGAGTTGAAAGAGGTCAGCTAAACCTTAACGACGAAGTTGAAATCGTTGGTCTTACAGACGAAAAGAGAAAAGTTGTTGTTACAGGTATCGAAATGTTCAGAAAGCTTCTTGACTACGCTGAAGCCGGCGACAACATCGGTGCACTACTTCGTGGTGTTCAGAGAAACGAAATTGAAAGAGGTCAGGTTCTTTCTAAGCCTGGTACAATTCACCCACACACAAAGTTTAAGGGCGAAGTTTACGTACTAACAAAGGACGAAGGTGGCCGTCATACACCATTCTTCAACAACTACAGACCTCAGTTCTATTTCAGAACAACTGACGTTACTGGCGTTATCACACTTCCAGAAGGTACAGAAATGTGTATGCCTGGCGATAACGTAAAGATGGAAGTTGAACTTATCACTCCAATCGCTATCGAAAAGGGTCTACGTTTCGCTATCCGTGAAGGTGGTAGAACAGTAGGTTCAGGTGTCGTTTCTGAAATCGAAGAAGCGTAAGCTTTACTGATTTGATTATTCAAAAAGATGTTACTTCGGTAACATCTTTTTTTGTGTTCTTTTATTATTGATGTCAAGATAGGGGAGAGTATCTGTTTTACAGACTCATAGGATTTGAGAAGTTTTAATAATATATAGCCACCCCTCAGTCACCGATGTGACAGCTCCCCTCAAGGGGAGCCTTGTATGTTGAGGTAACGTGTGTAGGGGCGACCATTGGTCGCCAGCTTTGTATATCACAATATAAAACCGCCCACCTGTCGTAATGTGACAGCTCCCTTGTGTATTGAGATAACGTGTGCGTAGG